>Ga0307489_10000042_pt1 | contig 61034 bp, 91 predicted proteins | sample SB12metaG_FD_202247 | JGI IMG/M metagenome (GOLD analysis project Ga0307489, IMG submission 202247) | Sea-ice brine microbial communities from Beaufort Sea near Barrow, Alaska, United States - SB 1.2 | ecosystem: Environmental > Aquatic > Marine > Coastal | place: USA: Alaska | collected... | reverse complement strand
GCGGCGGCGGCGGCGGCGGCGGCGGCGGCGACGACACCCTGGGGCGCCTGCCCGTTTCCACGTTTTTCGCTTTGGCCACCGGCGCCCGACGAGACTGACTGAACACGAGCGGCGGCAGCACCTGGGCGGCGGGCGCGGGTACTCGCGGGGTTCGCCCGCCAGTGGACGAGCCGCGAGGTGGCTGCGCGAGCGGCCGCCATGGCTGCGCCGCTGCGCCGTCCAAGTGCGTCACGCCGCTAACCGAATGGTGACGTGGCTGTCATGCGTGGCTGGTAAGTAGGCACCCTTCGTACCGTCAAGATCTCAAGACCGTTTATAGCTCGAAATCTCGATCGGGCGAGGCGCAGAGCCGACTGAAATCACTTTTCGGCGCCCGGCGCTCGACTCCGCACAGCATGGTGAGCCAGACGGACCCCCTGACGGGGCCGCGGGTGTTCCTCGACATCAAGTGGGGCAACCGCCGCATGGGCCGCGTCGTCATCTCGCTGCGCAAGGACGCGTGCCCTAAAACGGCAGAAAACTTTCGGGCGCTGTGTACTGGAGAAATGGGCCGGGGCAAAATGACAGGGGTGCCGGCGCACTATAAGGGCTGCCCCGTGCACCGCGTCGTCCCGGGCTTCTGCATACAGGCGAGTAGGCGCCGCGATCCGCCCCGCTAACTTCCCTCGGCGCCTCTAAATGCCCGACTGTTCTTTTAATGCCCCGAGTGAGCACCTTTTTCGTTTTTTTATTTCGTGTTGTTGGGAGACTCGTATGCACAGGGACTTTCACACTCGTTGACGGCTGTGGCTTGAGCCCGTTCCCCCCTGCGCAACGCCACGTATCCTGAAGACACCTCGAAGTCATTTATCAAGCGAAGTTACATCGGGAACGTGTGCTCAAGCGTCAGACCCTGGTGCAACAACCAGCCAAAATGCCAAAACCGCCACGTGTCAGCCACAGCGCCGAACGCAAATCCATGTGTCGAGCCTTGTTCCCCACACCATGCAGTCACCATGCCGCCGCCCTCTCTCACCCCTGGTCTATTGACTCACCGCCGCCCTCTCTCTGCCTAATAACTCAGGGCGGCGATTTCTCCAAGAAGGACGGCACGGGGGGCGAGTCCATCTACGGCGGGAAGTTTAACGACGAGAACTTCGCCCTCTTCCATACCAGTGAAGGCATGCTCAGCATGGCCAACGCCGGGCAAGGCCTCACACACCGTCCTTACTGTGTGCGCAGAATGTGCCAGTGTAACCATGCGCACTCGCTACATCCTCCTTTCTGGCCTTGCACGGCGTCCCCTCTGCACCTCATCAACTTCAGCCGGTTTGTCCCCCTGGAACCCTCGAGGTGTCCGGTGTCCCCAACTGAATACATCAAAGGTGCTCACGTTGAGCTGACGAGGAGCCTGGTGGCCAGGCCAGGAAGGTGCATGCGGCGAGTGTGTGCGGGTACACTGTTACGCTACGAGCAAACCGGGGCATCGAATCTGGAAATGGGACGCCGTGTGCGGCCCTGACCCCGGGCCGGGCACCAACGGGTCGCAGTTTTTCATCACGCTGAAAGCCACGCCGTTTCTCAACGGCAAGCACACCGTGTTCGGCCGAGTTGTCAGCGGCATGTCGGTAGTCAAGGTGAGGCCTGCCAGCTGTTGATCGCCACGTCACAGGATGCCATTTACCCGAGAAACGAGGGTTCCATATGCATTGGATGACGTGGCGGGCAAGGGCCTGGCAGATATTGCTCGCCGCGTCATAGAGTGTCATTTGTACTCAAGCAACGTGGATGCAAAAAAGCGTGTCGATGACTTGGCGGGCAATGCATTCGGGACCCTAGGTGAAGGAGATCGAGGAGGTGCCGCGCGGGCCCCGGGCAGGGGCTTACACTCGTTCACTTTTCAGCTCAACTTGAGCCGTGTCTGACACACACAAAACACCCTACACACCATAGACACCCCCAAACACCCCCTTAACACGGGCTACACATCCCTACGCGCACCCCCTATCCCATAAAAAGCGCTCAAGTTGAGCTGAGAAGTGAACTAGTGTAAGCCCCTGGCCCCGGGACGTGCCGTCGAACCCCGTCATCATCGAGGACTGCGGGGAACTCAAGAAGGGAGACCCCGGGTACGAAATCGGAGGTGGAGACGGGGATGGTAACAAGCGCAAGTCGAGTGAGGGCGATGGGGAAGGCGACAAAGAGAAGGACGCGAAGAAGGCTAAGAAGGAGAAGAAAAAACTGAAAAAGGCGGCGAAGAAGGTGTGTGCCTCTCACCTCTCCCTCAGCTCTCCCTCAGCTCTCCCTCCCCTCTCCCTCACCTCTCCCTCACCTCTCCCTCACCTCTCCCTCACCTCTCCCTCACCTCTCCCTCACCTCTCCCTCACCTCTCCCTCAATCTCTGAGTAACTTGCACTGGACCATTCTCTCGCTCACGCATCGTTTGCCATGCCCGCTCGAGGCGCCGTCGCGCCGAGTCTGCTTGAACGCGTCTTCCAAGTACTGCAATGAAGCCTTCGGTACATTTGGAGCACCGCAACGCTTGCAAGGCCCTCCGTCATGCCGGCATCATTGCTCTACAACGAACGCAACCAGATGCGACCCAATTTATCGTTTCTTTCTCGAGAGATCTTGCCTCTCTTGCCCCTCTCGTCTCTCACTCACATCCGCCTCTCTCACGGTCTTCACTCCAGGCCAAGAAGGCTGCCAAGAAAAAGGACAAAAAGGAGACAAAGAAAAAAGACAAAGTGAAGAAGGGAAGCGACAGTAGCATCACCTCCGGATCCGAATCTGACTCTGATAGCTAGGCATCTGCTAGGCCGCGTAGACCACCTCCCTAGCATTAAAATGGTGGGGAGGGGGGGGGGCAACAGGTACATGTTGCCTCACCCTTCAGACTGCACCCGTTGTGCACCGTTTTTGTGTATGTATGGGGATAGTTTCCCTGTAGCGTGTGGTAAAGCTAGACGATTTGATTATTTGGCAGAACACGAATGAAAAGTCAGGCTTGACGCTTGGGCTTTACGCGTGAGTCTGTGTGCATTACATACGTGCACGACGGCGGCGATAGCGTGAACTCAGGGCACAGAACAATCATCCAACGCCCAAATAACCCACTTATCATATGGTTCCGAATATGTCAGATCCATCCATGAATTTCTTTGGTTTGGGGCGGGGCGGGCATGTGCCTCCATTAATCAGTGGCACATGCCAGCCCCCGCATCGTGGTGGCATCTGTTCAAGGGCTGACCATTCTTCATCATTCAATCATCGTCAAACAGCTATGGTATTCATCGTACGCAACGACGAGTGTGTTCTATCATCAGCTATCACGCATGCATGTTTCAGCGCTTCCGCTTGGCGCCGCCCGCCGCCGCCGCCGCCGCGCCCTTCTTTGGCTTCTTCGTCAGCGCCGCCTCGCTGTAGGGGCGCAAGTGGAACTTGAAAGCAACATTCCAAAGCAGTTTATCATATTTTAGTTTCAAGCGCTTAGTTCCAGGCGCTTTCGAAGTGGATTTGATAGGATCAACCTGCACCGCCTTACCTCGCTGAACACCGCGCGCTCCACCGCGCCGCAGGGCCGCCCACTCCTCCCTGCGCTGCCTGAACGTGAAGCATCTGCCAGGTACCTCAATTTAACTGTTTGCTCACAGTGTACCCAGTGTACCGGTGCGCCCTACACGCTCGCCGCATCCTCCTCCCTGGCCTGGTCACTCCTCCACGCCCGCGGAAGCTTCACTTGAGCATCCTCCAGGTACACGGGAAGGAAACTTCGACCAGTCAACGGACCAAAACACAGACTGACAGCTGTCATGGCTAGCAGATGAGCTGGAAAGGGAGCGTGTGCAAGGCCCTGCCTCGCCCGCCGTCATGCCAACTTTAGCGGCTTTCTTACGCACGAGCTCCGTCGGGCAGGGCCGGACGCGGCGTCCCCTTTCCAGCTTCACTGCCAGCCGTCACAACTGACAGGCCCAGGTTCCGTCCCAGGACCACACAAGATGTCACCACTGGTCCCCTTCTCAGCTCAACTGCCAGCCGTCACAGCTGTCATGCTGTGACCCTGCCACTGAAACCACTGGCAGTTATTCCCACGTAACATGTGAAAGATGCTCAAGTCGAGCTGACAAAGGGGACGCCGTCTCAGCCCCCGCCGTGAGCTTGAGCAATCGCGGCGTGGAGTACGTGTCGGAGGAGGAGGCGCTGGGGGGCAGGGCGGCGGCGATGACCTCGTCGCTCATGAAGGCGACACCGGGATCCGCGGCGGCGAGCACCGCGGAGGCCGTGGCGGGCCCCACGCCCTTCAGCGCCATCACGGGCGCCAGTGCCGACGTCAGATCGTTCTTCTCCGCTTCGCAAGGCCGCACATAAGTAGTTTTCCAGCTTGAGTAAAGTGTGCATTCAGCTTAATTCGAGTATCTATAAGGTATATAAGCAATGTTTTCAGCTCAACTTGAGTATCTTCAAGTTACGTAAGTACGTTTTTCAGCTTAACCTGAGTATCTCAGAGAAATAAAGTATATTTTCACAGCTTCAGTCGATCATCTTTATGATATTAAGTGAGATAATGCAATTGGTTGAATGGACAAAAGCTCAAAGTGCCAGCTGAAACAAACAAATGGCTTAAGGCCCCGCCGCGTCGGTGGCGGCGCGGGTGAAGTGGGCCGCGAGCGCGGCGATGGCGGCGGACGTGGCATCCAGCACGGTGCCGTCTGAGTGCGCCTGTGCCCAGGGACTGCCAGATATTGCTCACGTCGACCAACGCCTATTGAACCCTAGTGTCGTCAGTTAGATTACATCCTATGACGTGGCAGGCAAATGTACGAGACCCTGCCTGAGCAAACTTGAGCAGGTTCGGGCGCACCTTCCCGCGCGTCATCTTCCAGTCCACCAGCTAGGGCAGGCCAGATAATGCTCGCCACGTCACAGAATGCCACATAACGCAAGAAACGAGGTCCATAACGTGGCGGACCACGCGGCGGGCAATATGTGGGCGGCCCTACCACCAGCTTCACCAGCTCGCCGGCCGTCATGTGCGGGGGCTTCCGCTCCGCGATCGCCTTTGGCCAGAGCCTGCCAGATGTTGCCCGCCACGTCATCCAACGCGTTTTGAACCCTCGTTACTCGAGTCATATGGCATCCTGTGACGTGGCGAGCAATATCTGCCAGGTCCTACCTTGGGCAACTTCTCAAAGAACCAAGTGTCGAGCAGGATCACATGGTAGGGCCTGGCTGAAATTGCGCGCCACGTCATATAATGCCACTTGCCTCAAGAAACGAGGGTCGAAATTGCGTTACACGACGCACCTTCTAGCTAGGCTGCTAGGGCCTGGCCGAAATTGCTCGCCACATCATGGGATGCCATTTTATACCTCAAGGAGCAATCGTCCAAAACGCGTTGCACGACGTGGCGGACGACATTACGCAAGGCCCTACCAGCTTGGGGTCGTTAAGCAGCGCGAGGCGCGCGGGGTACGCCTCCACCTCCTAGGGCCGCGCAGAATGTGCTCGCCGCGTCCTCGACAGGCAACTTTGAATCCTGGTCTCTTGAGGTGTAAACAGCATCGTGCGAGAGCAATGTCTGCTGGCCCCACCAGCGCCGCGCGCCACGTGGCCGGAATGTCGCTCTTCCACAGCGCGCGCGTCTCCGCGGTGGATACCGGAGGCATCTTGTCAACTTCACTGACGCGTGTCTCTCAGAACCTCTGGGTGGTGCCCACTTGCCCTGTCTCCCTCGCCCTCTTCTTTAACTCTCGCCGGTAATCTAGTACAATCTATCTAGGTCTCACCAACACGCACTGCCGGCCCACGGGGTCGGCGGCGGCGCCCTGAACTCCTTTGCGCGCTACTCTTGCTACTGCGTTTGCGTTTGTCTAGTTGGTGGGCACGTACTGGGACCTCTCCTGGAACGTCTTCACCTCGCGTCGCAGCATCTCCATCTTGTGCGGCTGGACTAACAGGTGGGTTTCGTCGAGGTCCTGGATGACGAAGCGCTCGCTGGGCAGCTGCTCGTCGTTGAGGTGAAGGATGAACACCTTGGTCGGAATGTCGCACTCCAGAAGCGAGCCGTGCACCGCGCTCACCATGGCAGTGGGGGCGCCATACCTTGGCGCCGTGCCAACACTCGTCAAGTTTTTGTAAGAGGATTACGGTGCGAATCCGGCAGGCCGGCCTTACCTTCCAGCTGGCGGATCCGCACCCAGAAATACACACTCGCAGCGCCGTCAGGGTTTAGGGTTTGGGCCTGGAACCCTAAACCTGCCCACTCAGCACCCTCTGGCCGACCTCTCGTATCCATCGTATTCACCAGCTGCACGGCCCCACTCCGAGCTCAACGCGACGCGCCCCATGGCCGCGTGTTGCTGAGCCACGTTCGACGAACAGTCGCGACACGCGTCACCCGGCGGCATGGATCCGCTTAGCGGCGCCACGGGCTTATATAACGTGTCAAACACGTGCTATCTCAACAGCGTTTTACAGGTGAGCGGACGAGTGCCCAAAAGCGCCTCTGTTTTTTGTTGTGTTTTTGAGTGGTCCGAGCGATGCTTGACCCAACGAGGTGTCGGGCGCTCGAGCCCCGCATGGAGCGCGCTCGCGGGGCCGCCTCTCCCAACGAGTAGGTCGTCATCTCTGGAGTCCCCAACCCTGGAACGCGCGCTCCTCTATTTCTGACGTCCTGCTCTCCCCGTCCCGTGTTTCGTTTCCCAGGCGCTGAGCCATGTCCGGGAGTTTCGAGAGTGCTTGCTCTCGACGGAGTCGGGGGTGAGCTTGTACGCGGCGGGGAAGGTTGGGGGCTCGCGCGAGCCCAACCCTTCGGCGGCGGACGAGATTCTGTCCTTCCCTGGCTTCAAGAATCGCAAGAAGCGGAAGAAGGGCGGCGGCGACGAGGCGGAGGAGACTACAGTGGTGCCCGTGTGTGCGTGCCCGAATCACACTGCCTTCCCTTCTTCTCGCCTTCTCTCGTCAGCCCCCAAAACGCTTGAACGGTGCCTGCGAACCTGCGGCTTTTGCGCGCCGCCACGGCCCTCGCGATGTCTCCCCCGCCTCCCCCGCGCTCTCTACGTGCGTATAGTAGGGGATGCCAGTATAAGCGGCGGCTTCGCCGCTGTATAGCGCGCGTTTCCTTCTTGAGCGTCCACGGGCCCCTCGGTTCCGTTTTTCGTCGCAGTTCGTCTTCTGCCTGCTGATGAAACCTCTCCTCCCTGATCCCATGTGACGTACAGTGCGGCCGCCGGCTATGACCCGCACCAGCAAGGCAAACATCGCCGCTGCAGAGCACGCGAGCCTCGGAGGTACACATCCCCTCTTTCTCGCATTTCACGTTCCACTTTTTGCGGCGCTGGACTGCCGCCGCCGCCGCTTGCCGTCCACGCGCATCGCGGCAACGCGCTTGCTTGCTAACTGCCCCCCGCGGCGCTGTCGGCCCTGCCCGCCCCCGCGCGCGCCAACGCCTCAGCCTTGGAAGCGACGCCTCGAAGAAATGACATCGAAAGTAACGTCATAATCGTGGCGCGCTAAAGCCGCCATCTCCACCCGCTTAACTGCGCGCATCGCCGCGGCCACCTCTGCTGCCAACTGCTAAACCTCGCACATCCTTTTTTTTTCCTTTTTCTTTCTCTTGCAGGCGAGCTTCGGTCGGTCCTGCGGACGCTGTGGTCAGGCAGGGCATATTACGCCTCTCCCCTCGTTTCGACTCTTCCACAAACCCCACAACGCCTCTCTCATGTCCCCGTTTCTTCCACCGCCGCCGTCGCGCGGCCGCCGTCCCTGGCGCCGTTTGCCCCCTCTTTTGGGCCAACAACATCGCGCCTCCACTTTCACTCTGCAACCGAGATATAAGCATAACCGATATAACCGCACGCTTTTGAACGCGCGCCACAGCCGCCTGCCTTCTCGACACTCGCCCCAAAACGAACGTGCGCGGGTGAGTCAACGACCCTCGTCGCAGGGGAGTACGCGGCGTTCCCGGTGAGTCCCCACGGCGCTCAACGCTTCCGCCGCCGACCCGATCACCAACGTTTTTTAGGCGGCGGTTGCCGGTGCCCAGATTCACAGGCTCGTCAGCTATTTTCGCAAGATGCGTTTTTTTATTACTGTAGATGTCACCGCCTGTCACCGCCTGTGGGGGAGAGATGTAGCTTCCTTGCGTCTCACCCTGCGTATCACGTATGGAGCCGATGCCAACGCTTATCTTGCGCGCGTCGCTGTCTATTCGAGTCCGTCAAGAAGCACAAGGGTTCTCTACTCGTGACTTGAAGGCAGTCCGAGAAATCGGGTTCTCTCAATGACGAAGCGAGGACCGCATCTGGTGTCCTTGAGGGCACGACGTTCACCGTTCAGGGCTGTGCCCTTCACGTTGGTTCGAGCACAGCGAAAGCCTGATCATTGTTTGAGCGGGTATTGACTGTCACCACTTGCAACACTCAAAACTAAATGCACCTTGCCCAAACTATTTTTCATTTCCGCAGCCAACCCAGCTGTTGCGCGCGGTGTGGACTTTGGTGCCCGCGTTCGCCGGTAACCAGCAGCAGGACGCGCACGAGTTCACGCGCTTCCTGCTCGAGCGCCTTCGCAAGGAGTTCGTTAAAGGCGGCGAGATCGCGGCGTCGTCCGCGGTGGGCAGGAGCGGCGGGCACGGCATCAACGGCAACATCTTGCCTCGTCCGCGGGAGCACCGCGAGGGCAGCAACACCTTGATCGACCTGGGGATTCCGGTGAGACTTGACGGATTATGTCTGCCACGTCATCAATCGCGTTTTCAACACTTGTTTCTTGAGTCCAGTGCCACCCACCCTGTGACGTGGCAGACATGTTCTGCCAGGCCCCACACCCTCGTTTCTCGAGTCAAGTGCCACCCTGTGACGCGGCGAGAGTTATATTTCGGCCCCTCCATCATCTCATTGCGTGAGTAAAGTGCCACCTGGTGCCGTGGCAAACATTGTCATCATCCACCGGGCCCCTCACCCTCGTTCTCACCCTCGTTCTTTGTGTCAAGTGCCACCTTGCGACGCGGCGAGCGTCATCCTTCTGGCCCTACCTTCCGGTGCCGCTGCGGCGGTCGCGGTCTTTACGGGGGAACCAGCGGCTGCGGCTGATGGGATCTCAGGAAGGGCCGAGGAGTGACAGCGGCGCAGACACGCCCGATATTTGCAACTCACCGGCGAAACCCACGGGCTGGTTCGTCGGCAGTGGCAGCAGCGGGGCCGGAGGGGCGGGAGCGGGGCCGGGGGCTGGGGGTGTGCGCGGCGCGGCCTCGCCCAAGGTGGCGGCGACGGCGGCCAAGGCGGTGGCGGCCAAGGCGGTGGCGGCCAGGGCGGCGGGTGGCAATGCGGCAGCTTCGGGGGCGGCGGCGGCGGGGGCGGCGTCCGGGGCGGGAGCCTTGGACGAGGGCGAGGGGGGGTACATGATCGTATCCCGCTGGGGGGCTGTGCAGCACAAACTCGGTAAGGGTGGCCCCCATGATGTCTGCCAGGTCATTTGCCGCATTGATTGTAGACTCGCGGCGTGCACAAATCACTGGGCCTGTTACCCTCGTCTCCTCAATGAAGTGCTGTCATATGACGGGGCAAGCATTATGATCCACCGGGCCCTATTGCCCGGCTGCCTCTGCCGCCCGTGTAAGAGCCGGAGAAAAGCGGAGCGGGGCGGCAGCGGCGGGGGTGGCGGCGTGGTTGAGGAGGAGGTGGTGGCGGCGGTGGAGGTGGTGGAGGAGCCGTCGAGCCCCCCGCGTGGCACGCGGGGCCCGGCGAGTCCCCGATCCCCCGTCGGCCAGCGCTCGCCCAAGCATGTCGCGTCGATGTCGCCGACGTCGCCGACGCGGCGGGCGGCGGCCGAGCGCGGCGGGGCGGGGGCAGCCGGGGCTGGAGCGGGGGAGGCGGTGGCCGCGGTGGCGGCGGCGGCGGCGGGGGCGGCGGCGGCGGCGGGTGGAGCTTTGTGTAGCGTGGCGGGGTCCGACACGGGCAGTGACGGTTGTGGGATGCGCGCAGGTCCCACGTCGCCGCCGGGTCAACTCAACGTCCAGATCAGGAGGACATCCGGCGACGCGACCACCACAGCGGCAGTCGGAACGGGGTCAGGGCCGGAGCCGGGGGCGGAGGAGGTGGTGATGGGGGTGGGGGTGGGGGTGGGGCTGGGGGTGGGAGAGGGTGAGGTGGGTCAAGTAGCTGAGGTGGCGGTAGCGGCGGAGGTGGTGAAGCTAGCGAGCGACGGCGATGAGAGCAAGCCCGAGCAGTGGGAGGATGAGCTGCGGTCGAGCGGTGGCAGCGGGGCCAACATCATTTCCAGCGAATTGCCGCCGGACCCGGTGTGGCGGATGTTCGGCGGCATGGCGCTCAGTCGCATCTGCTGCCTGCGCTGCGGGCAGGGCTTGAGCAAATATTGCGTCTGCCTCACACATCGTTGTGTAGACGCTCGACACGTCATCAACCGCATTTCAAACCCCATGTTTTGTAGTCAAGCGTCACCATGTGATGAGGCAAGAGCAGTTTCCATTTGATCCTACCTGCGGGCACGCCTCGACGCGCCGCGAGACGTTCCTGGACATCTCACTCCCCATCCCGTTGGTGGTGCCTCCGCCGGGCTCAGCCGGCGGCGGTGTCTCGGGGGCGGTGTCGCCGCGCGCGGCGGCGGCGGCGGCGGTGGCGGCGGAGGAGGAGCCCACACCCTCTTCGCCGCCGCAGTCGCAGTTCTCGCCGTCGCCGCGCGAGATGCCGGAGGTGGGCGAGGGGCCGGGGGGGTGCGCCACGCTGCAGCAGTGCCTGGTTGGGCCTGCCGGACTACACCTGCCACATCATACGCCTGCACGTCATACGCCTGTAAAGTCATACGCCGCTTTTGAAACCATCGTCTATTGAGTTAAGTGCCACCCTGGGAGGAGCTGCTAGTGCCCCGTTGCGTCGCGATGCAGCGAAAGTCAGAAACTGCCACCCTGTGACGTGACGAGCATGTTCCACTGGCCCCCACGCCCTCGCTTTGTGCCACCTTGTGACGCGGCGAGCATGCTTCGAATGACCCTCGTGCTCGGCGGCGCACACGCGCAAGGAAAAGCTGAGCGGGTCGGGGCGGTACTTGTGCGAGAGGTGCGGCGGGGTCGGGGGCGCCACCAAGCAAACCATGCTGCAGACTCTGCCGCCGGTGCTGTGCCTGCACCTCAAGCGCTTCACGTGGCGGGGCACGGGGGCGCGCTCCAAACTGACCTCGCACGTGGACTTCCCGCTGGAGGGGCTGGACCTGTCGCCCTACATGGAAGTAGAGAGCGCGAGTGGGAGCCCGGGCCCCACGGGCGCGGCGGCAGCGGAGGCGACGGCGGCGACGGCGGTGGTGGCGGGGGCGGCGGCGGCGCAGATGGCGGAGGTGGCGACGGCGGCGGCAGCTGAAGCCGCCGCTGCCGTCGCCGCCGGGATCCATCGGGCGGGCGGGTCCGGCCGGCGCTCCTCCGCGAGCGCGAGGGAGGCGGCGTTGGCAGCCAAGGCGGCGGCGGCGGAGGTGGCAGCGCAGGAGGCCGCCTCCGCCGTCGCCGATGCCGCCGCCGCCGCCGGGGCCGCCGTCATCTCTCCCAAGCTCTACGACCTTGCCGCCGTGGTGATGCACCACGGCACGGGCGCGGCGAGTGGACACTACACGGTGTGCGCGCGGGAGGACAGGGACGGGGGTGGGGCCAGCTCGGCCAATGATGGCGCGCCCGGCGGTGACTGGCTCCAGTTTAACGACGACAAGGTAGGGTTGCACCTGTGCCTGACTAAGTGCCCGTGTGAAATCCGTGATGTTCGGCGATCTTACTGCGTGCTTCTATGACAAAGTGCGTGAAACCACTTGGACACTCAGTCTGACTTAGTGCTACGTAGTCCGACTTAGTGCCCGCTTAACCAGTCAGAACGCTCCATTTGGACGACTGAGTACTACTTGTTGCTAAGTGTGTAAGTGGTTTCACGCACTTTGTCATACTACAGGCACACGGGACACGGCATCGCTGATGCGTCTGACGTGCGTTGTGGTCCCTGCCGCACGGTGCTGGACATCGCGCCGGGCGACGTGCGGGGCCGAGTAGGGCCTGCCTCATGTTGCTCGCCACGTCATAGGATTTCATTTAAGTCAAGAAACGAGGGTATACAAGGCGTGTCGATAACGTGGCGGGCCATCTTTGTGTTTGTCCCTATTGCTGGGATGGTTATCTGTTTTTCTACACGCGGCGGGCGGAGGCACCGCCGGAGGAGGGCGGGGGCGAGGCCATGGGGGGGGGCGCGGTGGTCAAGTCCCCGGTCAAACTAGAGACGTGAATGGGTACAAGCAGTGGGTGCGTGGGTCAAGGCGCCTGCGGTTAAGCTAGAGAAGTCAGCGGGGCAAAGGCGCCTGCGGTCAAGCTAGAGAAGTGAGTGGGTCAGAGGAGTGGTCACGTGGGTCAAAACCCTGGTCAAGCTAGAGAAGTGAGTGGGTCAAGTGTACTCGTGCTCGTAGGGAGATTGAATAGCCCTATCTCATGTTGTGTTGGGACAGGGGATGATGGAGGAAGTGGATAGGATTCTATACGAGCGAAATCGACATTTTGCCATACGAGCCGTAACCCATCCGTGTACATCCAGGCGCCCGCCCGTAGCGGTCAAAGGCACACATCGATGCGTTTCACAGGCATCCCTCCTGCCCCCGCGCCCACCGTAACACCGCCAGGTGCCCAAGCGGCCCAGTGACAAGTCGTCTCGTTCCACGGGCAGTGGTGCTCCCGCGTCCACCATACTTCCGGAGGGGACGAGTGTACGGCCCCGCCCCTCCGCGCGCCTCCCCACCAGGTAGGTCCTCACACACGTCATGCTGTCAGTATGTACGGGCACACTATGAGGATGTAGAGGAGGCGGCGGCAGTGTACCGGTACACTGTGAGCAGACAGACGCGGGGCGGGTGGATATCGGTGTTGGCACGCTCTCCGTTCGGCGTCTGGCTGGGCAACCCTCTTCTTACTCGGAGTCCTCGGTTCCCTCCAAGGAGCCCGCGGCCGTCATCAGGCCTGGTACTCTCGCGGGAGAGGCGAGCGGTGAGGGGAGGGGCGGCTATGGCGACGCGCGGATACCCGTGGTGGAGCTTTCCTGTGAGGTGCGCGCTGCTGTCGAGAGCTGTTTGCTTTTGGCGAAAAGCCGTGTTGAGCTGACTGACAGACTGAGAGGAGACAGGGGGGGTTTTCATTTCCAAAAGATTTAGTCTAGTTGAGAAGAGGTGTTCATGTTCCGCGTTCAATTGTCCGTCGACCATCCTGCTTCAGTACTCACCTTCATTTCAGACCTTGCCCAGTGTACGCGCGAGCATCGCCATATCACGCGGCGTGCGATCTCCTCCAGCCGCTGCTCTGCGGGTGTTTGCTGCTGCTGCTGCGTGCTGTTGCGGCGGGCACTGCCGGCCGGCGATTGCCCCGCCTATCCCCCCACCGACCGCTGCGCCGCGCGAGCCGTGTGCGCCGATTCGCGCAGTGTCACGAAGATGGAGAGAACCAAAGTGCCGCGCCCGCGCGGCGGGCGAACGTTGCTGCTGGTCGTGGCGGGATTCACGGCGCTTGTCACCGGCAGGGCCTGACGTGCCGTCCAGCTTACATCCAACGTGCCAGCCGTCATGGCGACGTTAGATGCGGTTGTGTCCCTGAAGCAACGCAATTTACATCCCTTGGTACCCCGAAGATGCGTAAAGTTACTCGTGAGCTGACGAACAAGTGACATCCAACCACGGAGGAGTAAGGCCCTGGACTCCGCGCATCTCCACTGGCACGGCGCCTCCCTCTCCGTCCGCCGAGGTGGCGGCAGCGGCGGCGGCGGCAGCAGCGTCGGCAAGCCCCCACGTGTGGGGTTGGGGTACAAAGCCTGCGACAGCCCAGCGTGTAAGGCTGCGCGGAAGCATCGGCAGCGGAACGCGGAACCGCTAGAGAAGGTACGGCCTTGCAGACATCGCTCGACACGTCACACAACGCACTTTCAACCCACGTATTTGAGTTACACGGCATTCTATGACGTGGCGAGCAATGCATGCCGGGCCCTAAGAGAAGGACATCGCAACGAAGCTTCTCGAGCTGGAGCTGCGGCAGGGCCTTACAATTCAACAATCGACACTTTTCAGCTGAACTGCCAGCTGTTTTGTCTCCTGTCTGTGAGACCACTGGCACTTATCTCTCGCAGGTGCTTACGTACCTTCGAAGGTGTATCTAGGCGTCGCTCTGCTCCAGTCTGCCAAGAATGAGGAGCAGACAGGTCCGTAGCTCCTATCTAGATATTGGCTGCACTAGTACTGCCGATAAAGCTGAAAGAGAACGATTGGAAGGCCCTGAGCCCCGGGCTCGCATGCGGGGCGAGACACCAGCGGCCGACCTCGGGCTGACGGGGCTGAACCTGGCCAGGGTGAAGCGGCTCAAGTTGCAGGCCTGCTACAAGGCGGGCACTGACACTCGTCCCCCAGTTCCACTCGAGGTACTAAAACAGTTGAGCTGATACGGGATCGAGTGGCCACGAACGCCAGGGAGGAGGATGCTGCCAGTGTGTAATACCTCGAAGGTGCTCAAGTCGCGCTGACACCGGCACTACTGCCTGGTCTATGAGGTTACTGTGGGAAGTATCTCGTACTGTACAGGGTATGTGGCCCGTTTGGCCATTGGCCAAAAGTCAAATACGTATTTTGGTAATTTACCAAAGAAATCACTTGCTTGAACTTACTTACTCACAGACCAGGCACTAGTGGCGCGGCCCTGCTACGCGGGAGCGGAGTGCGACAGCGGCTTGTGCGTGGACGGCCAATGCGTGTGCCCGCTGCTCTACAGCGGCCCCGGGTGCGCCAACGTCACGCACATGCCCACCAAAGAGCGCAGCAACGCCACCGACGCGGCACGGCTGCACGACTTACGACATGCACCAGTTCCCTTTGCAGCTCAACTGCCAGCACCAGTACCCTTTGCAGCTCAACTGCCAGTTGATGTTGTCCCTGAACCCTTAAACCACTTCAGTTAATACCTCGAGAATGCGGGTAGTTGAGCTCTCCCAACTCCACCCAACTCCACCCAACTCCACCCAACCCCACCCAACTCCACCCAACTCCACCCAACCCCACCCAACTCCACCCAACTGCACCAACTTCACCCAACTGCACCCAACTCCAGATGAATACCTCGAGCATGCTGGCGGTCGCGCTGACACGGGAGCGGTGAGTATTCGGCCTAAACCCTGAACCCAAACCATAAACCCTAAACCCTGACACGGGTGTGGGCAGTGGTGGGCCCTGGCGGGCGGCGTGGTGCGGCGCGGCGTTCGACCACCCGGCGCTGTTCCCCGCCAAGCCCGCGGAGCTCAAGGGCAGGGGCTTACACTCGTCCACTTTTCGGCTCAACGTAAGCGCTTTCTGTGGAATTGGGGTGCATTTAGGGGTTGTTGAAGGGTTCTTCAGGGGGTGTTTAGGAGGTGTTAGGAGATATCAAGGGGTATTTAGGGTGTGTGTTGCGTCAGAAACGGCTCAGGTTGAGCTGAGAAATGGACGAGTGTAAGCCCCCGCTCAAAGGCCCCGCGCCGGTGCGAACCTTCCTGGAGCAGGCCAAGAAGGGGCGCTACCCGGACCTGCCCACCCTGGCTGACTTCTCCACGTGCGCCGTGGTCGGCTCCTCGGGCTCGCTGCTGGATCGCAGATTGGGGATGGAGATTGAGGCAGGGACCTCCACTAGTGCCTAGTCTGTAAAGCGTACTATTCAGTCGTACTACCCGTAGTAAGTAGGCGTTTGGTGAGTTTCACCAGAAGTCAGTTGACGTTTGGCCAAATCACCTAACTCCAGCTTACTAGAAGTTACTAACCCACAAACTAGGCACTAGCTCCCTTCTCTGCTCTACGTTGAGGGTTACCTCGGATGGTACAGGACCTGACCAGTGCTTCTGGAACCAAACCACAACATGAACTTGAGCATCTTTAGTATCTTTGAGGTGCAACACAGTGACACCTAGAGTGCACCAGGGAGCAACAAATTTCAGCTGCCAGCTATCATGGCTGCAGTAGAGCTGGATAGGGTGCGAGTTTTAGGCCATGGAGGAGGATGCAGCGGATGTGTACAAGTACACAGGTACACTATTCGTACGAGCAAACAGCAGGATGAGCTGCAGCGGGAGCGCCGTGGAAGTGGCCCTGGAGCGACCCTAAACCCTTAACCCTAAACCCTAAACCCTAAACCCTCAACCTAAAAACTGGGAGCGCCGTTGAAGTGGCCCTGGAGCGAGGCGCACACGGCGGTGTTCCGCACTAACGACGCGCCCACGCAGGGCTTCGAGGCGCACGTCGGGCGCAAGACCACGTTGCGCGTTCAGAACATCGCCTACTGCGGCTTCCGCGAGCGCACTACGGTGGGGCAGTGCAACTTCAAACGCGTGTTGAGATCGCCTGATGTCAGCGCTTTAAAGTTACATACAATAAACTGCTACAACGATAAGCTGCTTACATTTTATTTTCTATTTCTTTACGTTCATCGAGCCCCAAGGCGCTTCACATGGTGAGCTCAACCAACAACCAATAAGCTGCTTACAAGATTCACTTTCTTGTTCGAGTTGCGCTCCTACAGCACGGAGCTGGCGGTCCACTACACGGACAACCGCCGCGCGCACACCGGGGTAGGACGGTGCAGGTTGACGGTATCAACACCCGGGTTGAAAGCGCCTAAGGTTTCAGCGCTTCATACTGGAATGACATGAACCGCTTTCAAACTTTGCTTTCAAATTCAACTTGCGCCGCTACGCCGGGGCGGTGTGCACGGAGCCGCATATCAAGCGCATCTCGCAGCGCATGCTGTCGTATTCCAAATCATTTTGGGCAGGGCCTGGCAGAGATTGATGTTGCTCGCCAAATCATCCAAAGCATTTTCTCGAGTAACACGGCATCCTATGACGTAGCAAGCAATATCTGTCCCTAAGCCCTAAACCCTAAACCCTTAACCCTAAACCTTAAACCCCAGACCCTAAACCTAAAACCAAACCTAAACCTAAACCCTAAATCCTGGCAGGCCCTAGTTTGCGGTGAAAGTCCGGCCGCCGGCGCCGGAGGACCCGACGCTGGGCAAGGTAGGGCCTGGCAGAATCCCTCGCCGCGTCAATCCAATGCAATTTGAACTCCTGTTTCCTTAGTCAGATGGCATCCTATGACGTGGTGAGCAATATCTGCGTGGGTCCCAGGGCAAGGTGAAGTTGAGCGGCGGGTTCTACGGCGTGGCGCTAGCGCTGCACCTGTGCGGCAAGGTAGACGTGTACGGTGGGGCCTGCCACATGCTGCCCGCCACGTCATAGGATGCTGTTTGTCTCAAGATACGAGGGATAACATGCGTCAGATGACGTGGCGAGCAGGATGACAAAATGCGCCAAACCACTCAGACACTTAGCAACAAGTAGTACTAAGTCGTCCCGCTCGACCAATCAGAACGCTCCATTTGGACGACTTAGCACTAAGTCTCCCTAAGTGTCTAAGTGGTTTGGCGCACTTTGTCATACTGCCCGCCACATCATAGGATGCCGTTTTGCTCAAGAACCGGAATTTCAAATGCGTCAGATGACGTGGCGAGCAGTATCTGGCAGGCCCTAGTGCACGGGCTCGACCAGCACGACGAGCACTATTACGACAAGGTCAAGCAGGTGGGTAACCCGTTCGCGGCGCGCCACGCGTGGGGGCTCGAGCGCCGGTAGGGCCTCACAGATATTGCTCGCCACGTCACAGGACGCCATTTAAACCCAGTCTCCGCTTTTGAAAAGGCCACCCTGAAGGCCCTCATGTGATTGGTCGAGAGGATACCGGTACGCTCTGGACCAATCACATGAGGGCCTTCAGGGTGGCCTTTTTAAACAGCGGAGACTGGGTTTAACTCAATACATGATGGATCGAAGTTTGTGTCGATGACGTGGCGGCAACGGGCCTGGTAGATATTGCCCATGACATCATAGGATACCATCTAAATCAATAAACGTGGGTACCGCATACCCTAAACCCTGAACCCTATACCCAAAACCCGCATGCGTTATATGACGAGGCGAGCAATATCTGCCGGGCCCTCAGCGGCGGTGTCTCAAGCTGCTGGGGAGGAGCGGGGAGGGCGGGGCGCTCAAGGGGCGCATTGAGATGCACTGAGGGTACGAGTAATCGTGGTAGAGATTCACTAGTGTTGTTATTACAGGCCAATCGCTTGGTTCATTGGTTCATTGGCTCATACCAGGGGTGTTTGGCCTCCGCTAGTAGCCGAGTTCCTGCATCCATGTGAGAATCTCCCTGTGCCTGAGGTCTTCGGCGATTTCTCTACATGACTGCGGCTCCCACGGGCAACCATTCTCCACCGCCCACTTCAGCACCTCGGGGTTCCCGCCCAGAGCGGCGGTTTCACTCGTCACCTCACTCCACGGGCAGTCGTGCTCCCGCGCCCACACCAACACCGCCAGGTGCCCCCCATGAGCTGCACCGTCACAGGTATCTTGACCCCAAGGGCATTCGTGCTCCCTTGCCCATTGCAAAACCTTCAGGTGTCCGCCCGAAGCAGCGGCCGTACACGTATTCCGGTTCCATGGACAGTGGTGCTCCCGCGCCCACTGCAACACCTCCAGGTTCCCGCCTGCTGCGGCGCGTGCACACGTTTCCTCGTTCCAAGGGCAGTCGTGCTCGCGCGCCCACCGCAACACCTCCAGGAGCCCGTTCCCAACAGCACCACCACAGGTCTTATCATCCCACGGGCAGGGAGGATGCTGCTCCCGCGCCCACCGCAACACCGCCAGGTGCCCCCCCTCAGCAGCCGATGTACAAGTCCACCTATCCCACGGGCAGTGGTGCTCCCGCGCCCACTGCAACACCTCCAGATGTCCGCCCTTAGCGGCACGTGCACACGTTTCCTCATTCCAGTCACAACCGTGCTCCCGCGCCCACTGCAACAGCTCCAGGTGCCCGGCCTGAGCGGCGTATGCACACGTCGTCCAACTCCAGGGGCAGCCGTGCTCCATCGCCCACTGCAACACCGCCAGCTTCCCCCCCGCAGCGGCATTGTTAGAAGTACTCTGATCCCACGGGCAGTCGTGCTCCCGCGCCCACCTCAAGACCTCAAGGTGCCCGCCCCAAGCGGCCCAGGCGCATGTTCTCACGTCCCACGGGCAACCGTTCTCCCGCGCCCACTTCAACACCTCAGGGTGTCCGCCCATGGCAGCGAGTGCACAACAGTTATTGCTGTACTCGTCATCCTCATCGCCGTCCTCCACATCTTCCTCCCACGGACACCCTTGCTCCCGCGCCCACATCAACACCTCCAAGTGCCCACCCTCAGCAGCCTCCGCGCAAGTTTGCGCATCCCACGGGCAGTCGTGCTCCCGCGCCCACCGCAACATCTCCAGGTGCCCGTCAGCAGCGGCCACTGCGCACGTCCTCCCCTCCCATGGGCACCCGTTAACCTTGGCCCACGCCAGCCGTTTCACGGACCCGAAATACTCACCGACCACGAGCGGCATTGTCCCTGTCCTCCCCGCGCGAGGGAGCCCAGACGCCAGCACCGCCGCCAGCCACGGGTGGCCCACCTGTGCGAGCACGGTGCAATCTGCGGGGGCCAGCCGCCCGAGCACCTCCTTTTCAAACACCTCGCGCAGCTCCGTCATCAACGGGCCCAGAAGCTCGTCCTTCGCCTCCACCGCCGCTGCCGCCGCCGCCGCTGCTGCTGCCGCCGCCGCCGCCGCCGCCGCCAACTCCGGCGGCGGCGCGCCTCCCTGCGTAGCGGCGAGGAACCCGGCGACGTACCCGGCGTCGTACCCCGGGGCGCATCCAGGTAAATCCACTTCCTGATTGCCGGTTGCAGGGTGCCCGTCGGCCAAGTGCCCGCCGCCGACCGCGCCTCCGCCCACCCGCCCGCCGGCCGCTAGCCCCCTCGCCACCGCCGCCGACCCGCCTCCTCCGCCGTCCGCGCCCCCCTCGCCACCGCCGCGCCCCTTCTTCCTGGCCCGAGTCTCCATTGTCATCTCCTCAGATGCAATGCAGGCAGGGTTTTAGGGTTAGGTTCAGAATTACCAGTGGCTGTCCCAGCTTTACCAGCTTTCGCACAGCAGCCCCGCTCGCCCTCGCCGCACGGGGACACACCGCCGTACCACAGACCGGTATATGAAGGTTCTAGCTCCCGAAGATGCGGCGCCGCCGGTGCCGTGCCGCGTGTGGGTCCAGTGATGCATTTGCATTACAACTTTCGTTGTTTTCCCTTGGAGCCGACCGGCCGCGCCGCCCGACAGCTCGCGCGCAGGCCAAAAAACCAGAAGAGCGCGAGAAGCGAGCGACTCATTGCTTCAATTGATTAATGTCTCCACGGACGCTGCCACGGCACCGCGGGCGTACCCTCTGGGTGGCAGCGGCAGCCGTACTCGTCATCCTCGCTCTAGGCAGCGGTGCTCTGCAGTGGGTTTTGCAGCGCTGGCCGGCCGCGGAGTCGAGCGACGAAGTGAGCCACCACACACACACGCGCAACTACAACACCGCTGTTGCTAACAACGAGAAAATAAGCTCAAGGGGCATCGACACGCACTCGTCGGGGGCTCCCGCCGCGCCCGCGAGCGAAACCAGAACCCCGCTCGCGCTCGCCGGCTCGGAGCCCGCGAGTATAGGCAGGGTGAGGCGCCGTAGCCGGGTATCGAACCTGGGTCTGCCGGGTCTGCCGTGCCTGCCCTTGGAGCTGTGGCGCGATGAGCCAGAGGCAGGGGCTTACACTCGTTCCCATTTCAGCTCAACTTGAGCGGTTCTGTCTACCGTATAACCCAAATTAACTCATGAACGTGTCCTGGAGTTGCTCAAGTTGAGCTCTCAAGTGAACGAGTGTAAGCCCCTGGCCAGAGGTGGCGATGCTCTCCCGCCCGCCGTGCAAATGCGGTGCGGTAGGCCTGGTAGATGTTGCTCGCCACGTCGCAGGATGCCACTCAACTCACAAAACGAGGGCTCAAATGCGTGTAAATGACGTGGAGGGCAACATCTGCGTAGGGCCTGGCAGATGTTGCTCGGCACGTCGTAGGATGCCACTCAACTCACGAAACGAGGGTTCAAGTGTGTGTCGATGACGTGGCAGGCAACATCTGCCAGGCCCTGCGGTGCGGACGAGAGTCTGCAACAGCGTGTGCAAGATGGCGAGAGCATCCACGGCAACGGTAGCCGCCAAGGGCACAACACCACGTGCGGCGCGCTCGACAAGCCGCGCACGAGCGTGGTCCTCAGCGGCGTCGAGCTGACACCGCGCGCCGTGCTCGCCGCACTCGCGGCCGTGTTCCATCCCGCCGCGCCCTGGGTAGGATTAACACTCTCCCCTTCGAATGTCGTTGCACTCTTCAGTTCGATGGTTTTCCACGCCGCACCACCACTAACCAGTGACCACCACCAACGGTGTTCCATACAGCCACGCCCCAGTGGGTAGGCCTGGCTACGGTCATCTGCCAATCCACACGTGGTTCAAAGTAACGAGCGGCGTCCAACACGCGGCGGGCGCGGTGGGCTGGGACCCTGCCCACCGGCGCCCGGTGGAGTGGAGGCCATCGTGTTGATCCCCGACCGTGCGGCGCACACGCTGGAACCCGCCGTCATCTCCGCCCTCCGACCCTCCGAGGTGCGCTGCGGCTGCAGCTTCACCCCGGGCTCACCCATCACCGCGCTTAGTTTGAACTCTTGAATCTCAAATATGGTGAACCGTCTTCACACTTTGCTTTAAATTTCGAGTTGCGGCGGTACACGGAGGGCGCTTTGAGCTACCGCGGCGAGCCGTTGGAGCGTACTTCGCTACATCGCTCCAGCACAGGTGCGGCTCGCGGGATCATGCCCGCCGCGTCAACTACCGCTCTGATTGAGTCAACTGTCATCCTTCGGGCGCGTCCGATGCCACTCGCCACGTCATCCATCACGGTGTGAAACCTCGCTGATTGAGTTCAATGTCATTCATATGATGTGGCGCGAATGATTCATCGGACCCTGAGTTCTGGCGGCGTGGCGGGGGACGACGCCGACGCGGGCGCGGACATCGCCGCGGCGGTGCGGATGGCGGCGGGGGATCGCGTCGTGGCGTGGGCGCTGGGGCGGCGGGACGTGCCGCTTGGGGGCGCTGCAGCCGCGCCGCCGGCTGTGGCGCGGGTGGAGCTCTTGGCGGCGCAGGCGGCTCGGTGTTGGCGCGACGGCAGCGGCGGCGGTGGCGGCGTTGCAGCGGCGGCGGTGATGGCGAAGGCGAAGACGGCGGCGGCGGCGGCGGCGGCGGCGGCGGCAGCGGCGGCAGAGGATGAGATGAAGGGAACGGAGGATACGGAGGAGGAGGCAGAGGAGACAACTGGGGAGAAGGAGGAGGAGGAGGTGCACATAACGTTCATCCTGCAGTACTTCAAACGCCCGGCGCTCATCCCCCGCATCGTCGCGGGCCTCGCCTCGGGCGCCAAGGCCGCGCTCGGTGACGGCGACGGCGGCAGCGGCAGAGGCGAATGGGAGGTGCTGGTGGCGAACGACGGCGGCGGCGACGACGGCGCGTTATGGGCCAAGGCGCTGCGCAAGGTTTCGGCGCCCCGGTGGTAAGTCCCGGTATCATCCACGTCAGTATGGTCAATTCACCCATCACGATACCTCGCAACATGGTTATCACCAAAAACCCGTCCCGGTATCATCAACGTGAGTGTGGTCAAGCCGCCTATGAACAAATCACGCAATGAACGCTTCATGTGGTACCGGGCCTGACTTGGTGGCGCGTGGTGCACAGCGGCAACCTGCACGAGATACGCACCTACGCGCGACTGGCGCGGGCGGCGGCGGGCCACGTGCTGGTGCTCTTGCAGGACGACGACGTGCCGCCGCCGCACGGTGGGGCGGTGCAGGTTGACCCTATGAGACCCACGCTGAAACCGCCTGGAGCTAAGCGCTTGATACTGGAATATGATGAACTGCTTGCAAATTTTGCTTTCAAATTCAACTTGCACCGCTACAGCATGGGCGCTGGCTCCGCCACAGCCTGGCGCTATTCCGCCGCCACCCGCGCCTGGCCTTACTGGGGGGCTACACGGGCAAGACAGCTGGCGGGCCGCGCTGCGGTGAGTACCGGCTCGACCACCCATTCTTCACCACTAATGTCGGAGATCTACCCAACGTAATGCAATGGAACCTCATAAAACCTTGCGAAACCACCCAAGCTTCACTTGATCACCTTGGAAAACCGCCCCAACGCTCCTTCCTCACCTTGCGAAACCATCTGAACTTTCGTGACTCACCTGCGAAACCACCCCAACTTGGTATGTGCAGGTAAATATGGGCTAGACGCGAAGGGCGTGTACGGCGGGCGCGAGCGGCTGCGGATGCCGACGTGGGACCCGCGCGCGGGCCCGGGGCCGTTCATGTTCCACTCGCAGCTCAACATGGGACCGTTCATATTCCGCCGCGACGCGCTGCGGCACATGGGAGGCCCCAACCTGGGCTTCTCGTGCCGCGGCGAGTCGGGGATTGGGTTCGACTACGAGCTGTCATTGCGCGTCTGGTATCACGGATACGAAGTACGGCCGGACGGATCATCCATCAGATGTCCGCCGCGCCGCGTCATCCATCACAGATTAAACCCACATGTATTGTCAAACGGCATCATATGACGTGTCCACGGGATTTATATGTCCCTGAACTGAGGCTGGTCTGATCAACACAGACTTCCAGTACCGCGCCGGGGCGGGGGGTAGCTCGGGCACCCGCGCCTCCGCCGGCGCCTACCGCGGTGGGGTGCTGCAAACTTGACACCCGTGTTCAAAAAGCCTGGATTGAACGCTTAACCTACAACATGATACGCGACTTTCAAGTTGTGCATTCCCCCTGAACCCTAAACCCTCACCACGTAACCCTAAACCCTAAACCCTTGTGCATTCAAGTGCATGTGGCGGCCGTACAGCGCGGGCGACAGCGGATCGAGCGGCGCAACACGGGGTACAAGGTCAGGCGGTGCAGGTTGAACCGATAAAATTCAAGTTGAAAGCGCCTGGAACTGAGCGCTTGATACTAACATACGACAATCTGCTTTCAAGACGTGCTTTCAAATTCAACTTGCGCCGCTCCAACAAGGGCCAAATGTACGCAGGGTTCCACATGGTTGGGCCTGCTAGATTGTGCTCAAAATATCTGTCAACACGTTTCGAACCCTCATTTCTCGGGTTACATGGAATTCTGTGACGTGGCGAGCGTTGTCGGCCAGGCCTTTCCATGTGGTGCAGGGGTCGCCCTCGGAGGGGATGGGGGTAGGGTCTGGCACATATTGCTCGCCACGTCAAAAGATTCCGTCAACTCAAGAAACGAGATTCAAAGCTTGCAATGTGTTGGATGACGTGGCGACATTATCTGTGAGGCCCTAGGTGGGGACGAAGTGTCGGGAGGCGGCGCGGCGGCACCCGCCTGTAGGGGCAAACAGGCTGGTGCACGAGGCCAACGGGCGGCTCAGGGGCTACGGTGGGGGGCGCGCGCGGGGTGGTAGTGGAGGTGGAGGAGGGGGAGGGGGAGGAGGGGGAGGAGGGGGAGGAGGCGGAAGAGGAGGAGGAGGAGGAGGAGGAGGAGGAGGAGGAGGCGGCGGAGGAGGAGACGGCGCTGGGATCGGGGGTGCGGTTGAGGAGGTGAGGCGAGCATCTGGAGGCCGAGTCGGAGACGGAGGAGGGGCCAAGGGCGGGAAGGCGGGGGCGTTGGCGACGGCGGCGGCGGCGGCGGCGGAGGAGGAGGCGGCGACAGCGCTGGTGGTGCGGCGGCAGTCGGTGCTGGCGCGGGTGGTGCGTGCGGCCAAGGAGGTTGGGAAGGTGGGGACAAAGTGAATATAGCGGCCCGTCATTGACATGCGTTTTGAACTCTTCTTAGTTGAATGGTGTCCTGTGACACGGCACGCAACATCTGCCAGGCCGAGTCATCCATCGCATGTTCAACCCTCAAATCTTAAGTTGACCGGCATCCTGAACATGGCGAGCAACATCTGCCAGGTCCTATAGGAAGGGGCGCCGGCCGGAGGCGCTCGCTGCGCTCACAGCGGCACAAGAGGAGGCCAGGGGGGCGAGAGCGGCGTGTTTTGCCACCGCCGCCGCGGTGGCCGATGTCGCCGCCGCCGCCGGGGAAAGTGTTGACGTCGCAAGGTCGGCCGGTTGTCATGTGTATGACACGCGCCTTGACGCGATGCTTAACCAGGTTCAGGCTGTCTAGGCCGCTGCCGCCGCCGCCTCTTTTGACATCTTTGAAAAAGCTGTTGGGGGAGTCAACGACTGCGAGATCTTTCTTTGGATTCTTGAGAATGTGGAATTCAGTTTTTGGACGAGTGCCCGCACGGAATGCATAAATCACAGTAAACAAATCCCAAGAAACGTCTCGCGTTCGTTGACTCCCACAACCCTCTAGACCAATCAGGGACGCGGGGGACTGATGGACTGTTCATTGCCCAATCATGGACCATAAACGGTTATTAACAGAATTAGCGCGAAACGTGCAAAAGATCCAGCCAATCAAATCTCAGTAAATCACTTTCTCGACCAATCACATGAGGGTCTTCAGACCCCCCGGGGGGCCGGCGACTGGGTTTAAGCATTATGGCCGCTTTTCGTTCCAACTTTGCTCCCGCTGCCGCCGCCACCCCCGCCGGCGTCTCCTCTGCCGCCACCGCCGCAGCCGCAACCGCCGCCACCGCTGTCTCCACCTCACTACCTCGTCCTCGGCCACCTGCTCCGCTGCCTCCACCTCCACCTCCATCTACCGCTAGACTTGCCGCCGCCTTCGCTGCCTTGGCATTTGCCGCCGCCTCCTCCGCCACCTCACTACCAACTCCGATTCCTCCTCCTGCACCTCAGCCACCAACTGCCGCTGCCACCGCCGCCGCCGCCGCCGCTGCCACTTTCTTGCGCTTGCGCTTAGCCAACCGTTTCAACTTCGCTGCCGCCACCTCCAGCTCTAGCGATGTATCCTCCTCCATGTCACTACCACCTCCGCCCCCTCCACCTCCTTCAGCTGCAAATACACCCACTGCCGCCGCTGCCGCCGCCGCTACCTCTGCTGCCGCTGCCGCCACCGCTGCCGCTGCCGCTGCTGCCGCCCGCTCCGGCCTGCGCTTTCCCGCCCGCTCCCTTGTGCCCCCCACTGATGCCACCTCCGGAACCTCATCCTCCACATCACTACCACCGCCACTTCCCCCTCCTCCCTCGTCTCCTCTTCCAGGTGCTCCTCCTCCTCCTCCTCCTCCTCCTCCTCCTCCTCCTGCCGCCGCTGCCGCCGCAGCCCGCTCCTGCCTGCGCTTGGCCGCCCGCTCCCTCGTGCCCCCCGCCGCCACTGCCGTGGCCGCCGCCCCCGCTGGTGCCCCCGCCGCCCCCTCAGCCGCCGCTACCTCTGCTGCCGCTGCCGCCACCGCTGCCGCTGCCGCTGCTGCTGCCCGCTCCTGCCGGCGCTTGGCCGCCCGCTCCCTTGTGCCCCCGGGTGATGCCACAGGAGTTGCCGGTGTCTTCGACGCAGCGCGCTTGGGGCCAGCGCCGCCGCCCGCGCCCACACCCCTGCCCAGGCCCGCGCCCGCGCGTGCATATCCGGCGGGCGGGATGACGTTGAGCGGGCGCCCGGCACGCTCAGCCTCGACGTTGTACGCTAGCGCCGCAGCTTCCTCCGTGGTGTAGTAGCCTACGTGTTTCCCCTTGAAGCTCGCCTTCCATCTGTTTCTCTGCTTGACCCAGTTGACACCCGTGACCTGCGAGGTTTTGGCTCCCCGGTGCTGAATCAGATTGATGCCGTCCGCAAGGTATTTGTTGTACGCGCACGCCGCGTCCTCCTCCGTCGTGTGACCTCCAAGGAATGTCCCTTTGCATCTTGCCTCCCATTTGCGTCTGCGCTTGTTCCAGCTGGGTATCGTCCAGAATGATCCATCCGATAATATGTCATGGTGCTGATTGGCACCCCTTGTTAGGGCGGTTGGGTACTGGGTGCTTTGTGAGCTTGACGCTGCGCTCATATGGGCTCTCCTGCACATTCTAGCTCTACCATGCTCGTGTGGCGTTCATATTACCTATCAGTGAATCCTGATGCTGTGCGACATCCATCCGCGGGTGGGTGCGTCATAGCTTGGAGTCATCCGGCACCGCCGGCGTCCCTCAGTCAGGCCCGGGTGCGCCAGCGGCGGCATCGGAGGGCGGCGGCGGCGGAGGTGGCGAAGGTAGCGGTGCTCGAGACGGACGGGTCGAATGGAGGGATAGCAACTAACAACAAAAAGGCAGCCGATGACGTGGCGAGCCCCGGAGCGCCGCACGCACCAGCGGTGAGCGCCATGGCGGGCATCTCGTTCTCCGGCGCTGGCGCGCCGCCCCTCTCGCCGCTGCCCGAGTTGCCCGCGGCGGAAGGCCATGGGACCGCCGCCGCCGCCGCCGACGACGACGACGACAACACTTTATCGCCGCTGCTCGACCTGCTCGAGAGGTTCCCCGACCGTTTTGCGCAGAAGGTGCTACAACACGTGGACCCCATCGACCGCACATTCCTCGCGCAGGCGGGGGGGTCGTGCCGGGCGGCGGTGGCGGCATCCGACCTGCCGCGCATGGGGACAAGAGAGCAAGTTCTGGCAGGGAGGAGTATGTGGGTGGTAACGCGCAAGCTCAGGGAGTTTTCGTCCGTCGAGCGGCTGGCTTGGGCCAAGGCGAGCGGCTGCCCGTGGGTTCCGCGGACGTGTGAGCTCGCCGTTCGGGGCGCCGGGCGTCTCGAGGTGCTGCAGTGGGCGCGGGAGTACAACTGCCCGTGGGGGCTCTTGACGTGCGCCGGGGCTGCTTCGGGCGGGCACCTAGAGGTGCTGAAGTGGGCGCGGCAGCACGACTGCCCGTGGAATGGAGGGACGGCTTTCTATGCCGCTGAGGGCGGGCACCTTGAGGTGCTGAAGTGGGCGCGGGAGCACGATTGCCCGTGGAACGAGCTCACGTGTCATTGCGCCGCTTTGGAAGAGCACTTGGAGCTGTTGCGGTGGGCGCGGGAGCACGGCTACCCGTGGAGCAATCATATGTGTGAATTTGCTCCTGGCGGCACCCTGAGACTCAGGCATGGGTGCGGGCGCAACCATAGGAATAATGCCGCAAACACATCACAAGATGAGAAACGACGTGACAAAGACAGATGACTCGCTGGAGAGCCGTGGGGGGCGGGCACCAGGAGGTGGAGCGGCGGGCGCGGGAGCACGGGTGCCCGCGCCCGATTAACACACCAGCGCCCCCGCCGGCCGAGCAACCACACAGTGCGTGACACGACCAACTGTTTTGCCAATAACATGTTCTCACCACGATCCCCGATTCCCCGGATCTTCTACCGTAATGACCTGTTTCAACAGGGCTACACACATGAATACACTCGGACCCGCACGCGCGCCCCGACACGCCACGGGTGGACGCCCCCTCTCGGTCTCGCTACACCCAGCTGCGTGCGGGCAACTTCCCGACGTCAAGCGAGTATAGCCACTCTGCAGCCAAGGCCCTGCACCAGTTCCCTTTTCAGCTCCAATCTCACCATGTTCGAGGTATTAAGTGGGATAGGTGCCAGTGATTTCGTTACGAAGCTTCCCTAAGGCTCAGCTGACACGGGGAGTGCTGACACGGGTTTCCACTTAATTCGAGACGTGAGGGTTTCAAACGAGCTGAGCGACGTGGCGAACCTACCCCATAGTTTGTCTTTCAGGCGACTGCTTTGCGATTATGCGGGATCCGATCCGCGGATCCGGCCTTCGCTTGACCGACGCGCGACGCCGGGCGCCACGATGTAGCTTTAGCTAGTTCTGTTACAAACGAAACAAAGATGAGGTATCGAATACATCTGAAAATATACAACGCAGCGGCCGCGGAGTCACTGTCCGCTACTCGAGGTCGGGGACCGCGTCGTCGTCGTCGTCAGCGTGCGCCACTTGCTTCCAAAATATCTCGTGAACGTAATTTAGTTGTGATTTTGCCACACGTTTCCTTGTGCCCACCCGCAGTCCAGTCGGCTTTCTGGCACGCGGCGCCGCAGTACCGGGCGTGCTTGCACTGCGGACAAACCTTGAAGTCCTTGAAATGGCCGACAACCTCGCACCCGTCGTTGAAGCAAAATTTGCCCCCCTCCAGCGCCTCCCGGCGAAACTTGAGGACTGGATCATGACCCCCCTTGCGCAACCAACACCACGCCGGTCAAGACATCCGGGGGGACGTCGTGACCCTCCATGACCCCAGCCGGCGTGGCGGCCCCGGCGGCCTCCCCCACATGCCCAACCTCGCGGGCGTAGGGCAGGTCTGCGTACATGCGAGTGGCAAGTCGCACGCAAGCCATTGAGAGGCCGTTCTCGGCAGCCTTGCGCAACCATTGTAGCGCCCGCCGCTTGCTGCGCGTGACGCCAAGCCCTAAGGCCGGGCAGATAATGCTCGCCATGTCATATAATGCTATTTAACTAAGCAACGAGGGTCTTGAAACAGGACGAGGCAGGCATTGTCAGCCAGGCCCTACCGCGGCCGACCGTGTACATCCCGGTGAGATTTTCCGCCGCGGCCCCGTGACCCGCGTCGGCCGCGCGCCTGAACCAGTCCGCCGCCGCCAGGGAGTCCGGCGCCGTCACGTCATCCCCCATGTCGAGCAAGGTACCGAGGGCGTACATCGCGTCCGGCAGCCCGGCCTCGGAGCCCTTCGTGAACCAAGCGACGGCTTGCTCGGGCTCCTTTCTCACGCGGTGAATACGCCCCAACGTACGCATAGCGTACACGTGCCCTTGCCCTGCCGCCTTCCGCAGGAGCGCCATGCCCGCCTCAACAGAGGGTCCACCCGCAAACAAATCAGTTGGTCGTCAGACGACCACTGCTCTGTAGTCTAGATGGTTAGGCTGATCAGCCTATACTGCTTTTGAATACACACACACACACTCACACACACACATCAAGCGCAACCATCTCAATCTGGTGAGCGACCGCAAAATCGCTGGTGATGTAAAGCGCCAACCCTACGTCCGCCTCTCGCGATCCACCGGGCGCGCCCAGAGGCTTGCCCTCACCCCCGGGCGCTTTATCCATGAACAGGTACCCCAGGCTATATACTGCGCCTCCCTGTCACCAGGGGCTTACACTCGTTCCCATTACCGCTCAACTTCAGCTTACCTTGCCCGATTCAGCCCAACTCAAGCGTATTTCGTCCCCCACATATCCCAAATTGACCCGTGGATGTGTCTCGAAGGTGCTAAAGTTGAGCTTCAACGTGAGCGATGTGTCCCGAAGGTCCTCAAGTTTAGCCGAAAAGTGAACGAGTGTAAGCCCCTACCTGTCACCCGCGTCAGCCATCTGCTTCACGCCCGGGAGTCCGTTCGTTCTAAGCAACACCGAGGCATCTACCGTTTGCATCGTCCAATCGTCGGTCGGGTTCACGTTTCACGTTCGCGCGAGCAGCGGCGGTCGCACCTCCGGCACCCGCGGCTGCCGGCTTGGTCGCGCGTTTAGCGGCATCTCGCTCGGCTTTGCGCCTCTCCTGGCGCGTCGGCATGTGACTGAACGAGCAACACGAGCGGACAGAGCGGACTGGAGAGTGACGGAGTCGTGTGTGAGTTTTATACCGGCCGGGCGGGCCGACACGCAGAGGGCCACGCACACGTCGGGGAGTCCGTCGAGGAGGGCGCTGTCGTTGGACGCGTAGAGAATGGCGCAGCCTCTGACCTGTGACCTCCTGTGACCTCCTGTAGACCACTGACCTAAAAACCTTGAGGCGCGCCGCGAGCCGCACGGGATGCAAGGCGCACTCAATCACAAGTCGTCGGTCATACTCGTAGTCGCTCACACCCGGTCCTCACTCCCGCTCTTGGCGCTCGATGACGTCTCCGTTCGCGCGCATCGAGACCAACGATCTGCTGTGCCACTATACCTGCGACCAGGTTCGAACCAGCCGCCCAGTTCCCCACACCACAATCTCTCTGGTGCCTCCTCTTGTCACCACTGTCCAAATTCCCACCTCTTCATTGTGTAACCTCCAAGCACTGCTCCACGGCATCGTTGTGAAGTGACGCCGCCGACGACCCCGTCATCACAACTCCTCGCCTCATTCCGTCAGGGTCGGCAACCCCAGTCCAGCCAGCCGTTGTAGATAAAATATAAACGTTCGCTCCGCCTGGGCAACCGCGGAGCGTTCGCTGCCACGCTTCTTGGCATCCTCATCCACGTCCCCCGCTCAGCCGCAGGGCGGCAGGGCCTAGCCTCAGTAGCATTCTCAACCTGACATTCTCGACGACGCCTTGGTTGCGGCGCAGGTGTGCGCGTTCCTGGAGGCGAACGGGCACGACCCCGCGCTGTTCGAGGAGTACGCCGTGGACGGCGTCGCGCTGCTGGGGCTCGCCGACGCCGACCTGCGGGTGCGTCACCACCAGGGGCTTACACTCGTCCACTTTTCAGCTCAACTTGAGCGCTTTGTATGGTGCAGGGGGTGCGCGTAGGGGTTGTGTAGCCCGTGTTACGGGGGTGTTAGGGGGTGTCTAGGGTGTTTAGGGTGTTTCCTTGTGACACACACGGCTCAAGTTGAGCTGAGAAGTGGACGAGTGTAAGCCCCTGGTCACCACCGTCACCACCGTCACCACCTTCCCTACTCCTACGCCGCTCCCCGACACATCCGTATGCGTACGAGTAATGTAGCGGCAGGAGGGGCCGTGGCCGTTCAACCCCTCCTGAAGGGAGCCCTCGCCATTTATACGCCCCGTTTCCAACTAACCGAACCCAACAAGCGTGACCAGCATCCCTACTAACACTCCCCTCCCCGACCGACACGCCCAAACGTACTTGTAGTACAGCATCGTTGGACCCGCCGCTTAGCCCCGCGTAGACGTTAGGCCCGTGTGCTGTTGACTCACGCATGGTTCCTCCGCCACCGGGGTGTTGCGCGAGGAAGTTGATCGTCGGGCCCGTGTGTGGTTCACGCGTGTTTCGTGTGTTGTTCACTCACGCGTGTTGCCTCCCCCACTGGGTGTCGGTGCCGCAGGGTTTAACGGGGCTGAAGGATCACCAGATCGAGCGCCTGCGCAAGGACATGAAGCGGAGCTTCACCGACTATAACGACGCTGCGAGTGAAACTGATGTTGTAGCGGAAGCGGGGGGCGGGGCTGGAGCCGGGGCCGGAGGCGGGGCCAGGGGCGGGGGCGAGGGCGAGGCGGCGAAGAATGCCACCGCCGCCGCCGCTGCTGAGAGCGGGGCGGCGGCGGCGGCGGTGGCAGGGGGGGCGGGATCGCAGTCCCTCCGCGCCGGCAACACGCGCATGGGAGCGACAAACCTATTCGGTGACGACGACGACGACTCAGCGTGGATCCCCAAGGCAGGGCCAGGGCCTGGCAGATATTGCCCGCCACGTCATCCAACGCATTATAATTACTCACTTCTTGAGTAGTTTGAGTAACATGGCGTCCTATGACGCGGCGAGCAGTATTTGCCAGGCTCGTTGCCCGCCAGGACATCCAACGCATTTTGAGCCCTTGTTTATAGAGTTACATGGCATCCTATAACATGGCGAGCAACGTCTGCCTGGCCCTACCACAAGGTGGCGTCCGTCCCCGCCGCCGCCGCCGCCTCTGCCTCCGCCCCCGCCTTCGCAACAAGCGCCGCCGCCCCTATCGTCGGAACGTCTAAGATGTCGTCGATATTCGGCGATGCGGAGGAGGAGGACGGAGGTGCGGAACACACGCTGTTCGGAGCGGCGGGCTCCGCCCCCGCCCCCGCCGCCTTCTCCGCAGCCGCCTCCTCCGCCTCCCCCACCGCCGCCGCCGCCGCCGCCACCGCCACCGCCGCCACCGCCTCCCCCGCCCCCTTCCACGCCGCCGCCGTCACCAAGGTGTCATCGAAGGTGGCGTCGCTCTTCGGCGACGATGAAGAAGATGAGGTGGAGGGAGACTTCTTTGCGGCTGGGGCGGCCGCGCGCAGGAAGGCGGCGGCGACGACGGCGGCGGCGGCGACTGGGGCGGCGGCGGCGGTGGCAGTGCCTCCCCCGACCGCGCCGGTCTCAGTCTATACTCCAGCATCCGAGGCAGGTTGAATTGACGCTCACCACGTCAATGGATGCCAGTTTGCGCCAGAGATGAGGATTTGCTACGCGTTGTGAAATCTCACGCGTCGAGTTACTTGTCGTCGTTATGTGACGGCCTACACCGCGGTTGATGATGTGTTGAGCGTGTTCACTCGTCCCTGGCACGAGGAGTCGGATCAGGAGGAGGAGGAGGAGGAGGAGGAGGAGGCCGTGCCGGTGCCTGCGCTGAGGCCGGTTCCCGCGGTGGAGATCGGTATGGAGCCGGACGTTAACCCGTTCGCCGCAATGATGGCGGCAGGGGCTTACACTCGTTCACTTTTCAGCTCAACTTGAGGGCTTTGTATGGGACAGGGGTTGCTCGTAGGGGTTGTGTAGCCCGCGGTTAGGGGGTGTTAGGGGGTGTTTAGTGTGTGTAGGGTGCTTTCTTGTGTCAGACACGGCTCAAGTTGAGCTGAGAAGTGGACGAGTGTAAGCCCCTGGATGGCGGCGAATACACAGATGGCGCCGGACGTTAACCCGTTCGCAGCGATGATGGCGAGCTCGCACACGGTAGGGCGGTGCAGGTTGACAGTATCAAACCCAAGTTGAACGCGCCTGGAACTAAGCACTTGAAACTAAAACATGATTCAGTGCTTTCAAATCTTGCTTTCAAAATCGACTTGCGCCGCTACAACACGGCGGCGGAGGCGGCGCTGGCGACGGCGAACGAGGAGGCCGCTGTCGTGGCGAGAGCAGCGGCGGCGGTGGGGGAGGCGGCAAGCGCGGCGGCGGCAACGGCTGCGGCGACGACCTCGTCATCAGCGTCTTTGGCACGGGACGAGGCGGCGGCGGCGGAGGCGGCGGCGGCGGCGGCGGCGGCGGTGTTGACAGCAGCGGCGTCAGCGCGGGATGACGCGGCGGGGAAGCGGGAGGTCGCGGCGGCAGAAGATGAAGCGGCGTTAGTGGAACATAAAGCGGCGGCGGTGGCACGTGAAGCGGCGTTGACGGGACGCGAAGCGGCGGCGGCGGCGCGTGAAGCGGCGGTGGAGCGGCGCGAGTCCGAGGTTGCCTTCGCCGCCGCCGAGGCGGACGCGTCGGCGTCGCGGGTGGAGGACCGGCTGGTGGAGGCCATCGGGCGCGAGGCGGCGGTGGGCGCGGCGGCGGCGGCGGTGGATGCGCGCGTGGCCGCGCTTGAAGCGAGGGAGGCGGCGGCAGCGGCGGTGACGGCGGCGGCGGTGATGGCGGCGGCGGCGGATGTCACGGTGCCTGACCCCGCCCCCGTTGCTGCCCCGGCCGACACGGAAGCCGCCGCCGCCGCCGCTGCCACCGTGCTCGCAAAAGCGAAGTCGGTCAAGGTGGAGTGGATGACGGAGCTTGACGCGCGGGAGGCGGCGGTAGCGCGGCGGGAAGCAGCGGTGGCGGAAGCGGCGGCGGTGACGGCGAGAGAGAGGCACACTTCCAGCGGACATTCAAAGGTGGGGCAGCACACCGCGGCGGGGGCGGGGTCGACGGGGGCACCGGCGGCGGCGCCTGCGGCGGCACCAGTAGCGTGGGCGACGGCGGCGGCGGGTGGCGCGGCGGTAGGCCCATCGTTGCCGTTCGAGGTAAGGCGGTGCAGGTTGACCCTATCAAACTCACATTGAAAGCGCCTGGAATTAAGCTCTTAAAACTGAATACAATAAGCCGCTTTTAAATTTTGCTTTCAAATTCAACTTGCGCCGCTATATCGAGGCGAGGTACGAGTGGCAGGAGGTGGGCGGCGGCGTGCCCGCAGGCATGGAGGCAGGGGCTTACACTCGTTCACTTTTCAGCTCAACTTTAGCCGTGTCTGACACTCAAAAACACCCTACACACCCTAAACACCCCCTAACACCCCCTTAACATGGGCTACACAACCCCTACGCACACCCCCTATCCCATAAAAAGCGCTCAAGTTGAGCTGAGAAGTGAACGAGTGTAATCCCCGGCATGGAGGTGCGGATGCCCCTCGACGCCTCCTCCGCCAAGACGGCGCGCATCCCACCCACGTGGCAGCTCCGAATCAGCGTGCCAGGCGGCCGGCAGGGCCATGCACGGGATACAGTACATGCTCGCCACGTCATCCGCATCCACCGTGTTGCTCCTAGACGTAGTATCCTGTTACGAGGCGAGTTTTATGCCGTATCTGGAACCACTTGTCATCCCTTGTTGCGGCGAGCGTTATCACGTATCTGGAACCACTTGTCATCGCTTGACGTGGCGAGCGTTAACGCGTGCCCGGCACTACCTCGCGGATATTCCGCACCAACGTGCAGCGATCCACCCGCGTGGCTGAGGTCCGCGGGGAGCTTGCCGAGTGGGCTGCGCTGCAGCAGCCGCCCGTGCCACCCGGCCTGGTAGGGCGGTGCAGGTTTACCCTATCAATCTCACGTTGAAAGCGCCTGGAACGAAGCACTTGAAACTAAAATGTTGTGGAACGCTTTCAAACTTTGCTTTCAATTTCAACTTGCGCCGCTGCAGCCTGGACCTCTACGTGGACGGCGCGCGCCTGGCGGGGGGCCGGGACGAGGATGACGACCTGCTCGCCACGGTGGAGTCAGCGCGGCTCTTCGGCACCAGGGTGACCACCACGCCGGCGCCGGCCACCGCCGCCAGGGTGCCCAGGGTGTCCACAACGGCGGCGGCGGCTGCGGCGACAGCGGCGGTGGCGGTGGCAGCGGCGGCGAACGAGCCGCTGGCGCGCGTGAACACGGCCATTCCAGCCAGATTCTTCGCCCCGGTCCCTGCCCGGGCCGCTGCCCCAGCCCCGGACATCGACCCTACCTCCGCCCCCGTAGTCGCGACGTCGGCGGCTTTAACGCCTCCCGCCCCCGCTCCCGCCCCCGCCCCTGCCCCTGCCCCCGCCCCCGCCCCCGCCCCTGCCCCCGCCCCTGCCGCCGCCCCAGCCCCCGCCCCCGCTACCGCCCCTGCTCCCGCCCCTGCCCCTGCCCCCCCCGCCGCCTCCGTCTCGGCCCCCTCCTCCATCCCCGCCGCCTCCTCCGCCCATGTACCTGTACGGGTCCCTGTCGCGACCCCCATCCTTGCCCTCGCCCCCGCCCCGGGCAGTGTCCTAGCATTGGCGGCGGCATTTACCCCCTCCGCCCCCGCTCCTGCCCCGCCCCCCGCGCCCGCCGCCGCCGCCGCCACCGTCTCCGCCTCCCCTGCCGCCCCCGCCCGCGCATTTCCCGCCCCGCCCGCCGCCGCCCAAGCTCTGGCCACGGTGAAGGACGCGGCACCCACGGGACCCAAACCGGCACCCAAGAGCGGCAAGCGACGGCTCACATCCAAGGCATCCATAGCCATCCCCTAGTGGGGCCAAGCAGTGACAAGTGTACGCGTGGCAATTAGGGTTTAGTCGTGGCGAGTGCGCACGTGGCGAGTTGGCCTAGTAGTGATGCGTGGCCGATGTAGCAATCTAGCTATTTGTGTGTGGTTGACAACTATAGAGATACTGTATGAACGTTTTCAATACATTACACTTCCAAAGAATTGGAGCTAACGTAACACACTAGTGCATCCCCCAGTAGTTGTGTTCCACCAGCACGCTAGGCGCCGGCGTGACGGTGACACCGCGGGCGCCGTCCCGCGTGACGGTGAGGGCCCCGCCCCCGTCGCCCGCCACCAGCACCACCGGCCAGGGGCTTACACTCGTTCACTTTTCAGCTCAACTTGAGCCGTGTCTGACACAAGAAACCACCGTCCACACCCTAAACACCCCCTAAGACCCCCTTGACACGGGCTACATAACCCCTACGTGCACCCCCTATTCCATACAAAGCGCTTAAGTTGAGCAGAAAAGTGGACGAGTGTAAGCCCCTGCCACCGGCCCCATGCCCTCCTCCGGTGACGGCGCCCCCGACACCCGCACCACCCCCTCGCAGCACGGTCATCGTGAGCAAAGCACTCGAACTGAGATCAGAGCACGACTCACTTTCACGGTGAATGCACATACAGAAGTGCGGACTCAGTACGTCCATTCAACATCTGTCGAGTGCGGACTTGGTTCGTCGATGCAACGTCGGTCGAGTGCTCGTTTGCTGCAAACCCCCTGCCTCGCGCACGTGCTTCACAGTGACGCCCGCGGGCGACACCGTCACCGCCTCGCCCTCCGCGAATCTATGCCGCACGTCAAAGGTGTCCGGCGCCGCATCCGTCGCGCGCTCGATCGCCACGAAGCGGGTGCGGCCCTGAGACCAGGGGCTGACACTCGTCCACTTTTTGGCTCAACGTAAGCGCTTTCCGTGGGGTAGGTGATGCATTGAGGGATTGTGTAGGGGTTGTTTTGCGGGTGTTTAGGAGGTGTCCGGGGGTGTTGGGGGGTGTAAAGGGTGTATTTCGTGTCAGATACGGCTCAGGTTGTGCTGAAAAGTGGACGAGTGTAAGCCCCTACCTGGGACCATTGCGCGGACACCACCAGCCCCCCCTCGGCCCGCATGCCGTGGAATGACGCGTGCGGCCACTCGCCCGGCACCGCCGCCAAGTAAGGGCTGCTTCAAATATACGCGACTAGATATCGATTTGAATAGCACCGATTTGAACAAAAACGTAAAAAACCCATCGATCTGAACCGATCTGAACAGTACCGGAAACGTACCGGATGAAACGATCACATTGGGTGGTATCGTGTGAGATGACATGACCGTGACCATGACCACACAGACGTGGATGGGATGATGCCGGGCCTTGCCGGGAAGACGTCCAGAAGGCCGGCTCGGGACGACAGCAGCATGGAGTGCACGGCCTCCGCGCCGTGCAGCGGTGTCTCTATCACCGGGCACGGGTCCGCGAACTGCTTCTTGCACTTCTCGCCGTACATCGTGTTTGGTCCCAGCGTTAGGGCCTGGCAAATATCGCCCGTTTTTCCAGCCGTTTTTACCAGATTTTCCCACGTTATGACCACCGCGCCACGTCCTTCATCTGGTAAATCCCCGCCCGTCACGTCATTCAAAGCATTTTGAGCCCCTCGTTTATTGAATTAATCGGCATTCCATGACATGGCGAGCTACATCTGCGAGGCCCAACCCAGGGTCGGGCCCATTCCTCCCTTCTTCTTGGGGATGGGTTCCACCACCCCCGACCGAACCACCGACGCCGGAAATATCCCATCCTCCCGCTCCAGCAGCAGCTTGGTGATGTTACCCATAGTGTAGCCGCGCAAGTTAAAATTACAATCAATGTTTGAAAGCGCTTCATTAGATTTTAGTTTCAAGAGCTGAAACAGGCGCGCTTTCGACTCGAGCTTTAATACTGTCATCAACCTGCACCGGCCTACCATGGCGGCATCGGCCCGGCCCATCATGGATGACATGATCGACGCCGCGGTGTGACTGTACCCGGTGCACGCCGACGTGGTGGCGCACAGACCCGCCCAGCTGTAGCGGCGCAAGTTGAATTTTTGAAAGCAGAGTTTGAAAGCGGCTCATCATATTCCAGCTTCAAGCGCTTAGTTCCAGGCGCTTTCAACGGGGGTTTGATAGGGGCAACAGCCCTACCCAGTGGTCCACGCTCTTCTCTATCAGTGGCCGCGCCTGCTCGTCCTCCCATGACTCCAGCCCCAGAGGGTAGATCATGAGCAAGTGCGAGAAGTGCCGGTGCGCTACCTTCAGCGGCACCCCCTCACAGGAGAGTCCTTGCGAACAAGCACTCGAACCGAGATCGGAGCATGTCTTACCTTAAGGGTGGATGCTGGAGGGCCATTGCGAACAAGCACTCGAATCGAGATCGGAGCATGTGCTACCTTCAGGGTGAATGCGGGTATATACGATTGGAGGAGGAGGAGGAGGAGATTCACCGTCAGTCGAGTGCTTGTTCTCAATGACCCCCCTGCCTGAGCCACGTTGTACCCGGTTTTGGCGTCGCGCGGGTAGAACGGCAGCGACGCCAGCGCGTGCTTCCACACCTCCGGCTTCGGTGGCGGGTCCAGGGTGTAGCGGCGCAAGTTGGAATTGAAAGCAAAACTTGACAGCAGATGATCATGTCTTAATTTCAAGCGCTTAGTTCCAGGCGCTTTCAACGTGGGTTTGAAAGGGGGAACATGCACCGCCTTACCAGGGCCTCGCCCGCCGCGTCCCCGTGCTCGCCCTGGACGTCGATCAATGTCTGCAGCCCCCACTTGAGCAACGCCAGATCGTAATTGGTGTTGGGCCCGTTGGTCAGGGGCTTACACTCGTCCACTCTTCAGCTCAACTAAGCGCCTTCTATGTGACAGGGGGTGCAGCTAGGGATTGTTTTGGAGGTGTTTATGGGGTGGTAGGGGGTATTGGGGGCGTTTAGGGTGTACTTTTGTGTCAGAAACGGCTCAAGTTGAGCTGAATAGTGGGCGAGTGTAGGCCCCTGCCGTTGGTCTTGTACTCGGGCGACGCCATCATTGGAATCGTAACCTTGCTGTAGCGGCGCAAGTTGGATTTGAAAGCTAAGTTTGAACGTGGTTCATAACATTATAGTTTCAAGCACTGATACCATAGGCTCTTTCAAGTTTCAACGCGGGATTTGAAACTGTCAACCTGCACCGCCCTACCTTGCCGTCTTTGCCCGTGCCTTTACCCATCAGGTGCAAGTAATACGCCACTGCGCGGTGAAGCGTGGGGTACACAACCTGGTGTTACAGCCAGATGTATCATGCTCACGCTCGCCACGTCATATGGCGACGTTTGACTCAGTGTCGGGTCTGGTATCGAATGTGTCCAGTACGACCAATCAGGACTGCCCATTTCGAAAATGCCACTGACCGACTCGCAGAAGCTCCGACCGGGTCGTGATCACTGAGTCAATGGACCGTCGATTTCGGAGGAGTTAAAAAGGACTAGTCCTTCCCCAACACTGAGTTTAATTCAATAGACGAGGGTCCAAAGTGACGTGGATGACCTGACGAGCACTGGTACACTATGCGGTGAGTGACGCGGGGTATCTACCCCCTTGCCTTGTGCAGTGTCTCAACCTCCATAGTGTACCGGTACTGCAGCCACACATTGTGCGACACCCACAGCAGGTTGCCCACGATTAGAGCCTAGCAGACACTACTCGCCACGTCACAGGATGCCATTTCAGTCGAGACACGAGGTAAAAATATGCGGTGGATGACGCGGTGCGGTGCGCATCATCCGTGAATTCCACGAGCTGCTGATATGTAAACGATTCAATCAAGGAGGGTTCACAGCGCGGTGGATGAACGATGAGTGGCGCGCATAATGCGTGGAGCCCTACCCACGATGGCGCCCTTATGCGACCCCGGCCCCACCAGGCACCAGGGGCTTACACTCATTCACTTCTCAGCTCAACCGAAGCGCTTTGTGTGGGATAGGGGGTGCATGTAGGAATTGTTTAGGGGGTGTTAGGGGGTATTGTGGGGTGTCTAGGGTGTATTTTGTGTCAAAAACAGCTTAGGTTGAGCTGAAAAGTGAATGAGTGTAAGCCCCTGCCAGGCACCCGGGCGCGTAGCTCCAGTAGCAGCTCGACAGCGCGTCCGCCGAGGACCAGGGACTTACATTCGTCCAATTTTCAGTTTAACCTAAGCCGTTTTGGACGCACCTTCCCGGTACCCCCTGTCTAGTAGACTGGGGGAAACTCATCCACCCGACGTATCCCACAAAATGTGCTTACGTTGAGCCGAAAGGTGGACGAGTGTAAGCCCCTGCCGAGGACGCCGACGAGGGAGCGGCCCATGAATCCTTTTGGTACTGCTTTGGAACGTTGGCGGTGAACGACTTCTTGGTGGCCGGGTCGGCGATGAAGGCCTCGAGGCAGGGGCTTACACTCGTTCACTTCTCAACTCAACTTGAGCGCTGTTTATGGGATAGGGGGTGCGCACAGGGATTGTTTATCCCGTGTTAATGGCGTGTTAGGGGGTGTTTATGGTGTGTAGGGTGTTTTCGTATGCCAGACACGGCTCAAGTTGAGCTGAAAAGTGAAAGAGTGTAAGCCCCTGCCTCGAGGGAGGTGTGCAGGTCGTGGTGCGCGGAGGGCAGCAGCGGCAGGTACGTGAGTTGCAGGTTCAGGTCCCAGTGAATGTCGCCCCACGCCGTAGGAGAGAAGTGCCACGGCCCAGGGTCCTACCCTAGGGTGTAAGGTTTAGGGTCTAGGGTTTAGGATTTAAGCACTCCGAGTGCTTTAAGTACACTACGGGGGCAATCTAGATGGTCTCTGTAGTTGAATACTAGTAGAGTATATTCTCGCCTCGACACCCATCACGTTGCTCTAAATGTCATCAATAAACGGGCAAGCATTGTTGATCTGGCCCACCAGGGCCCCATGAGGTCGATGACGTTACCGCCCGGCCGCGTGGCGGACCCGAGCTTGTACATCTGAATGTAGTAGAAGCCCTCCAGCCAGGTCTGCGGGATGGACACGAAGGCGCCCTTACAGTAGGGCCACTTGAGAACAAGCACTTGAACCGAGCTCGACGCATGACACACCTTGAGGGTGAATGCTCATACAGACGCGCGGACTTGGGTCGTCGGAACACAACATCGGTCGAGTGCGTGTTCTCAGTACTCGTAGGCCGATTTCGGTATATCGCTTCCCGCGCAGAGCGCTGACGCTTTGCCCTCAACTCTGTATGGGCATTCAACCTGGCGCCCGCTTTCCCGCGCGGAGCGCTGACGCTTTGCCCGCAACTCTGTATGGGCAATTCACCCAGGCGATATACCGAAATCGGCCTGATAAGCACCTGCCTTGGCGTGAAAGTCGTGCCACCACGCGATGTGCTCGGCGGCGAGGTAGTCGGCGTGCTTGGCGTGCGTCGCGGCGGCGTCGTCCACCGCACCCACGGCCTCGTCCGAGCTGGCGCCCACGGCTAGGGGATTACTCTCGTCCACTTTTCAGCTCAACTTGAGCCGTTTCTGACACACAATACCCCCTGATACCCCCTTGACACCTCCTAAACACCCCCTAAACAACCCTTGAATTGCCCACTATGCCATAGAAAGCGCTTACGTTGAGCTGAAATGGGAACGAGTGTAAGCCCCTGCCCACGGCGTCACGCACGGGGCCTACGGAGATATACATGATCCGCGCATCATCGCTATCGCCGGCCACCTCTTCGGAGAGCCAGATGGGAGATGCCTACCAGATGAGAACGCCATTTGGGTAATGCCTGACACGGCATGGCATGGGATGACGACCAACTGAACACACGAGGGTTCAAATTGTGGTGAATGATGCGGCGAGCGTCACGAATGTTATTAGCCCGGCCCCGCCTGTCGAAACGCCACGGAGTACCCCCCGCCGGCCAGCAGGCTCTGCTCCGACACCGTCACCCCGCCGTCGCCCTTCACACTGATCTTCGGCGGCGGGTTCGGTCGATACGGGTCCTTCGGGTTCGGCTTCTTGGGAATCCCCTTATCCAAGACGAGAGCCAGACCGATTATTCGCACCACGTCACATGATGTAGTTTGACGATTAACGCAAAACACGAGGGGTTTAGACTGTCTGACTCACAGACACAGGTAGGTCCGGACAAGGGCCGGTAAAGTGACCTGAGAGTTTGCCATTTAACAGACTGTAAGAGCAATGTTGGGTTTAGGGTTTAGGTCTTAGGGTATGATTTTCACGAGACGACCCCCCAAATACCCCCCTAATACCCCCCTTAAAATCAAATTATACCCCTCTTCAGTGGTAATTTCTAGAGTCACTTTACCGGCCCTTGATGAGACCTGACAGGCGATCACCTGAAGCCCTACCCGCAATAGCGTGGCCCAGCAGCCACTTTGGCGCCGCCGACACCTGCGGCTCCCAGGACCACTTCGGCGCCGCGGATCCATCGGTAGCGGTGGTGGTGGTGGTGACCACCAGCACGCTCTTCACGGCGTGCGCGTACGCCGTAATGTAGCGGCGCAAGTTGAACTTGAAAGCAAAATTTGAAAGCAATTCATCATTTTTTCATCATTTTTTCGCTTTAAGCGCTTAGTTTCAGGCGGTTTCCGCATGGGTCTCACACGGTCAACCTGCACCTCTCTACCGTGACGCCGATGGTGGCGCCGCCGTCCATTTCGAACGACGCGGTGAGGACGGCATCGTGCAGCTTCAGCCTCATCCTCCCCTTCGCGAGCGCGGCGCCGGTGAGCGTGAGCGCAAAGTGTCCGAGGATGAGCCGCGGCCGGTCCATCTGAAAGTCGTTCCCTTGGCTGAGCTTCTTGTCCGTTCCTTTGCGGCGGTCCCAGATATCGGAGCGGCCCACGTGCAGCTTCAACGTGACATCCGCACCTGCACCTTTCTCCACCGCCAGCCCGCCGCCCAACACGCCGTTGCCAAAGAACGGATACTCGTGCCACCGGGATGTAGGGCCAGGCCGAATATGCCGGCATTACTTCTGGCATAAGTGGGCTTATATGGGCATAATCCGAGCATAATAGGTTGAATTTGGGGAATTAAACATAAGGAATTTGGGCAAAATGAGGGGCATGTTCGGCCTGGGCCTGCCGGGATGGGAACTTCTTCGGGGGATCTGCGGAACTGAACGCCCACATCATGTCGTGCTTCTTCAAGAACGCGCCCCAATTGTAGCGGCGGAAGTTGAATTTGACAGCACGAGTTGAAAGCAGTTTCTAACACTGTAGTTTCAAGCGCTTAGTTCCAGGCGGTTTCAAACTGGGTTTGATAGGGTCAACCTGCACCGCCCTACCCAGTCCACGGCTAGCGTCAAGCTTGCCCTGTCCCTAGGATCTGGCACATATTGCTCGCCCCGTCATCATATGCCACTTACCTCAACAAGCGAGGGTTCAAAATGCGTGTCGATGACGTGGCGGGCAATATCTGCCAGGGCCTACCCGTCACCGCCGCGGCCGCCGGCTTTTCCCACCGCCTCCTCCACCACGGGCGCCTCGGTGGCAGCCAGCACCTAGAGCCTGCCAGCTGTTACTCGCCACGTCATGTAAAACTCTTTCAACCCCCGTTTATTGAGTTAAATGGCATCCTATGACGTGGCGAGCAATAGTTGCCAGGCCTGCCAGCACCTCGGCACCCTCGTCTTCTGCCTCGAACTCCCCCGTCACCGCGTGCCCGTCGGCGCCCTTGGTGCGGTGCTCGGAGGTGACGTCCGCGGCGGCGGCGGGCGCGGCGTGCAGCGGGTGCGTCAGCGCCTGCACCTCGTACAGCAGCGGGCTGTGCAGGTAGTTGAGGGGTGCGGTGTTATGACAAAGTGCGCGAAACCACTTTATAGACACTTAGCAACAAGTAGTACTAAGTCGTCCAAACGGAGCGTTCTGATTGGTCGAGCGGGCACTAAGTCGGACTAAGTAGCACTAAGTCTCACTAAGTGTCTAAGTACTACTTGTTGCTAAGTGTCTATAAAGTGGTTTCACGCACTTTGTCATAGTTGGGCAGATGTTGACAGTCATGTGGTAGCGAGGACTGATGGGTGATACAAATACTGGGTCGGGCCATACTGCCGCTGCCGTGGTGCTAGTTGAGAGTTCGTGAGCGAGGACTGATAACTGATGAGTGTTGTCAGTACATCTGGGATTGGGGCATCGCTCCGCGGTTGTTCACGCTCGTGTTTGGCGTTGAAGACGCATGCGCCTCAGTGTCACTCGTGGGCTTCTTCGTACCTGAGCATCCAGTGCCCCGTGTAAAGAAACGCGGGCAACAGGATCACGACGGCGAACGCTGCGGCGATGACCTTCAGAATGATGTTGCCCATCGTGTTCTCGCCGTTGCGGCGCCCATCGGCACTGTCGTGGCGCGAGTACTCGAAGGTCGCCGGGTGAAGGTCCACAGGGAACGTCGGGTCCATGTTCAGGGATGGGCGCTCCTCCTCTGTACGCTCCACGGTGACGTGCTCACCAAAACTATGTGCACCAGCGCGAGCCTTTCGTCTGTTCCGCGGGAAAGGCTTGAGGAGCTTGTAGCGTCTAGTCGTTGGGCCCTCGCCGTACGCCGCGCCGAGAGAAGTGGATGGAGAGGAGCGCCGCTCTTGAACACGAGCTCGCCAAGCGCCGGGGCTCTCACGTGTTTTATTAGGTTTTCGTCCCTCCCAAGGAAAACAGCACACGTACCACGTGTCAACTCACAGATAATTGTGGATTTTCCTCGGCTCAACAAACAACTCACACCAACCGCTGCCCAGTTCTTAAGGCGCCCGCCCTAGCGTCCGAGCCGCCGCTGCGCGGTGCGATACACAATCGCGGAGCCGATTTGGCTCTCACGGCCTGAGCCAACGCTTGTGACACTCCCGAAAGACCCCACAATTTTAAAACAAGAAAACAGCGTTGTTTGCAAACAAATCTTGAGATGGCCACCGCGCCCGAGGACGTCCCCGCGCTGCGGTAGGGCCGGGCAGATATCACTCGCCACGTCATGAGATGCCACGGCATACGATGCCGTCCCAGTACAGGCAAGAGGGTTTAAATGCGTTGGATGACGTGGCGGGCATTATTATCGGCACACGCTACTACAGCAGTATCGAGATTCTAGACAGCAGCCTTTCTATGTGCCCACCAAGATTACGAGAGTGCCCGACTGGCTAGCTGGAGTGCTAGCAAGCTTGCCGGCGTGCCCAGCGAGCCTGCTGGCATGCAAGCAAACCTCAGCTAGCTCGCTGTATTGCCCCACCCGGGTGCTTGGGTGCCCAGCAAGCTCGCTTGGAGTGCGCGCACAATTTCTAATGGGCCCACCAAGATTACGGGAGTGCCCGGTTGGCACACTAGAAATTGTGCGCGCACTCCAAGTGAGCTTGCTGGGTACCCAAGCACGCGGGGTGGTCAACACAGCGAGCTTGCTGGGTGCATTGGCAAGCTGGTTGGCATGCCAGCAGGCTTGCTTGGCACTCCGGCTCGCCAGCCGGGCACTCCCGTAATCTTGGTGGGCACACTAGAAATTGTGCGCACACTCCAAGCGAGCTTGCTGGGCACCCAAGCTCGGGGTGGGCAATAAAGCGAGCTCCTGTCTAGAATCAGTCCAGAAGGCACCTTGCTCCAGGGACTGTCCCTACGCTCCGGCGCGCGCTGGCATCCGCGCTGGTGGAGCGGGACCAGCTGACGGGTGACGTGGTAGGCCAGTGCAGGTCGAAAGTATAAAAACCTGTGTTGAAAGCGCTACGAGTACAAACTATGCTGTTGAAGCTAAGATTTTTGGGCCGCTTTCAAACTTTGGTTTCACATTCAACTTGAGCCGCTACAACGTGGAGGCACTGTGCATCAGCCAGGTAGGGCAGTGCAGGTTGAACCGATCAAATTCGTGTTGAAAGCCCATGGAACTATGCGCTTGAAACTACATTATGATGAACCGCTTCCAACTTTTGCTTTCACATTTGCTTTCAAATTCAACTTGCGCCGCCACAGCCAGGCGGCGAGCGCGGGTGGGGACCCGCGCAAGAAGGGCCCGGCCAGCAAGGTGTGGACCTCGCAGTTCCTCCAGCTCCATGAGCGCACGGTGCGCGCGGAGGAGGCGTCGCAGGCAGGGGCTTGCACTCGTCCACTTCTCAGCTCAACTTGAACGCTTTGTATGGGATAGGGGGTGCGTGTAAGGGTTGCGTAGCCATTGTTGAGGGAGTGTTTAGGGTGTGTAGAGTGTCTTCTTGTGCCGGACACGGCTCAAGTTTGAGCTGAGAAGTGGACGAGTATACGCCCCTGGTCGCAGGTGGCGCTAGCTAACGCGGAGCGCCTCAACGACGAGCTCAAGGGCCACAAGAGCGCGCTCGCGCAGCTGCAGGTTCGTACCTTTCTGAACAGCTGTCACTCTAGTCACGCTGTCGCTCCGTCACTCTCTTCAGCCTGTCACTCTCTTCTTCACACTGTCACTGAGTGTCACTGTGTGTCGCCCTACTGCTCTCTCCACTAGCTCTTTCGCTCGCGCTCTGTAGCTCTCCTCACTCTCTCACCCACTCAATCTCCACTCTCACCCACTCGACCTCTCCGCTCTCTCACCCACTCACTCTCCTCTCTGGACCACTCGACCTCTCCACTCTCTCACCCACCCACTCTCCACTCTGACCCACTCGACCTCTCCACTCTCTCACCCTCTCGCCCTGTCACCCTCCCACCCGCCCCACCCCCTTCCAGACCAAGCTGCGCGAGGAGCTGCGCGTGTCCGAGGAGCTGCGCGGCGAAGTCAAGTTCTACATGAAGCAGGCCAGCGTGGCGCTGGCGGCAGGGGCTTACACTCGTCCACTTATCAGCTCAACCTGAGCAATTTCTAACACAAAAACAGACCCCCACCCCACCCCAACACCCCACGTCACCTCCTACACCAACTCTGTAAAATCCCTAAATGCACCCCCTACCCCACAGAAAGCGCTTACGTTGAGCTGAAAAGTGAATGAGAGTAAGCCCCTGGCTGGCGGACCGCGACGCCGAGGCCGAGGCAGGGCCGCCAGAGATTCCCCGCCACGTCATCGACACGAGTTTGAATCCTCGCTTTTTGAGTTAGACGGCATCATATGACGTGGTGAGCAATGTCTGCAAGACCCATTGCCCGCCACGTCATCACCATGTCATAGGATAGCGTTGCACTCAAGAAACGAGGATTCAAAATCCACGGCGATGAAGTGGCGGGCAATGATCTGGCAGACATTGCTCACCACGTCATAGGATGCCATTTAACTCAAAAAGCGAGAATTCAAATGCGTGTTGATGACGTGGTGGGGAATATCTGCCAGGCCCTACTCCGTGGAGCTACAGACCATGCGCGACCAAGCGGCGAAGTCGCGGCGGGAGAACGCGCGCCTGAGCCGCGACCTGGTAAGGCGGTGCAGGTTGTCCCTATGACAAAGTGCGTCAAAGTGTTAGGGAGCAAAAGCAAAGCAAAAAGCATGGACCAATCACGAGCTCGCATCAAACCGTTCCAAACCGTTCCGACTCGAATACGAGCCTGTGATTGGTCCATGCTTTTTGCTTTTGCTTTTGCTCGTAACACTTTGACGCACTTCGTCATATCAAACCCACGTTGATAGCGCCAGAAAGTAAGCGCTTGACACTACAATATGACGAACCGCTTTGAAATTTTGCTCTCAATTTCAACTTGCGCCGCTACAACCTGGCGAGCGCAGAGGCGGCGCTGAGCTCGGCGGAGCGCGAGTTCACGGCGCAGCTCACGGTAGGGCGGTGCAGGTTGACCCCATCACACCCAAGTTGAAACCGCCTGGAACTACAGCTGGAAACTAAATGGTGATATACTGCTTTCAACTTCTGCTTTCAATTTCAACTTGCGCCGCTACATCACGGCGGAGAAGCGGCGCGCCGACCACGCGAGGGCGGATCTCACGGCGCACGGCACGCAGGTAGGGCGACTCCAATTTGAATACCCCAAATTTTAATAAAATATACCCCCCTTACACGGTAGGGCAGATGAATAATGCAAGCCGCTAGGGCCTGGCGATTTTGCCCTCCACGTCATCCACCACTTTTTCTAAGCCCTGGGCTAGTGAGTTGAACGAAATCCTTTACCGCGGCGGACTCGTTTCTCTCTGGCCTTACGTGCAGGCAGAGACCACGGCGAGTCTGTCGGCGGCGCGTTCGGAGGCGGCGAACGCTTCCGCGGACGCGAAGGGAGCGAGGCGCGATGCGGCGCTGGCGCGGGAGACGGCGGACCTTGTGAAGGCCGAGCTGGAGTCCACCCGCGCCCGGCTGCACCTCGCCCTCGACGACGCCGCGGCCAAGCAGAGCAGCCGCGGCTCGCCTTCCTTCTCCTTTCGCCGCAACGGCAGCGGCGGCAGGGGCTTACACTCGTCCACTTTTCGGCTCAACGTAAGCGCTCTCTGAGGAACAGGGGGTGCAATTAGGGGGTGTGTAGGAGGTGTCATTGGGGATTAGAGGGTGTTTGGGGTGTATTCTGTGTCAGAAAAGGCTGAGGTTGAGCTGAAAAGTGGACGAGTGTCAGCCCCTGAGCGGCGGCAACCACGGGTCCGAGACGGGCTCCGACAGCTTCGAACTCGCAGGCAGCAGCGACGGCGGAACGACTTTGTCCCCGCCGGATGCGATGGCAGCGGCGCTGATGGAGGAGGCATCGCGGCTCAAGGTAAGGCAGCGCAGGTTGACCCTATGAATATCACGTTGAAATCGCCTGGAATTAATCTCTTGACACTGGAATATGATGAAGTGCTTTCAACTTTTGCTTTCAATTTCAACTTGCGCCGCTACATGAAGGCACAGGTGGAGGCGGCGGACGAGGCCAAGGCCGGCGTGCAAACACAGCTGTCGCAGGCCACCGCCGAGAAGTTGGAGGCAGGGGCCTACACTCGTCCACTTCTCAGCTCAACCTGAGCCGTTTATGTCACTAAAACTCCATGGACCACCCAGCATATCCCACAAAAGGCGCTTATGATGAGCCGAAAAGTGGACGAGTGTAAGCCCCTGGTTGGAGGCGCTGGTGGAGTTGGCGCAGGAGGGGGAGCGGCGCCGCCGCGACGCGGTCACCATCGGGCAGGACCCGCGAGTTTACAATCTCCCCACATACGTTCACCACATCATAAACCCTCGTTTATTCAGTCGAATGGCATCCTGTGACGTGTCGTGTATTATCTGTCTGATGCCGCTTACCACAACATCCACCACGTTTTCGACCCTCGCTCGTTGAGTTAAATGGCATCATACGACGTGACGAGATGTATCTGTATGACGTTACCATTGGGCAGTTGCAGCAGCAGTGCGCGGGGTCGCAGAAGAAGTTGGATAGCTTGACCAAAAAGGTGACGGCGCGAGGGGGAGCGGGAGCGGCGACAGAGGCAGGGGAGAGGGCGGGGGCGGGAGCGGGGGCGACCGGAGGGAGCGGCGGGGCGGGGGATGAGATTGGGTCTGAAGACGGTGATCCTCTGGGCACTCCCTCCCCTGCCACCTCATCCAAGCCGGGGTTCATAGGGCGGATACTTGGCGTCAGAGGCTCAGGCGCAGGGTCAACCCCGAGCCCGGGTTCAAAACAGACCGAGCGAAAGGTATGTGAGCTGGCCGCGGAGGTTGCGGCGCTGCGCGCAGAGTTGGAGCGCATCGGGTGGGGCCTGCCAGCTGAACCTTACCCTAAACCCTAAACCCTAAACCCTAAACCCTAAACCCTAAACCTGGCGCGCGCTGGAGCGCTTCGGGTGGGGCCTGCCAGCTGTTGCTCGACATCGACACGTCATATGATGCCATGTAACTCGAGAAACCAGGGTTTAATATGCGTCTGATGACGTGGTGGGCAATGTCTGCCAGGCAGCTGTTGCTCGATATCGACACGTCATAGGATGCCAAGTAACTCGTGAAATAAGGGTCCAATATGCGCCCGATGACGTGGCGGGCAAGATCTGCCAGGCTCTAGCATTGGGCGCATCGGGAGGTCGGTCGGCCGGCTCCGCTCGCAGCTGGTCCGCGCGGACGCCGCCGCCGACATTGTCGCCGCCACGGACACCGTCCCGGAGGAGGCTGCAGCCGACACGGTGCCGGATGGGGATGATCACGTTCACAGCTTCTGGGACGGTGGAAGGGGTGCCCCCCTCGGAGAAGGGGGAGGAGCCGGTGTGATGGGGGAGGAGCACCGCGCAGACGCTGTCCAACGCGCCGGGTAGGGCGGTGCAGGTTGACCCTATCAAACCCAAGTTGAAACCGCCTGGAACTGAGCGCTTAAAACTCAAGTGTGATATACTGCTTTCAGACTTTGCTTTCAAATTCAACTTGCGCCGCTACAGCCGGGGTTGTGGCGGAGGAGGCACGGCTGCTGCGCCTGGCGCTGGGGGGCGGGGGGGGCGGGGGGGGCGACGTCATCTCCACTGCGGGGGGTGCGGGGGGCGATAGCATCTCCACGACGGGGGTTACAGGGGGTGGAGGCGGCAGCATCGCAGGATCGGAGTCAGAGTCGTCAGGGGCGGGGGCGGTGGCAGGGGCAGGGGCGGGGTCGGAGGCTGGGGGTGAGTGTTCAGGGTTTAGGGTTTCTATGACCGGGTCAGACGTGACCGGATCAGGCGCCAGCTGTGTGGAGCTGGCAGAGCTGGTGTACCTGGCGGCGCGCCTGCAGGAGCGGTGCGGCCGCGCCGAGCGGGAGTTGGCCAAGCTCGCTGCCCAAGCGGCCGCCATCCCTGCCGCTAGTCCCCAGCCGGCTGCGCCCCGCCGCTAGTCCCGTGCCGGCCTCGCCCCGCCACTAGTCCCGAGCCACCGCCAGCCCCGCTTCTAGTCTCAAGCCCACCACGGAATCAAACCCGCTAGCTCGGCTGTTTGCTTGACCATCCTGTTAGTCACTCTCCATTCATCCATGTGAGCACCTCGGGGCTCGATGACCGTTAGCAAATAAACTAGATGTGTACAGATCAGGCTTTGTTGTTTAGCTCTGTGTGTCAATGAGAATGCACGAATAAATCGTCTGCGGCGAGCCAGAATTTAAGTCGCAGACGATACATCTCGCGACAGATTTCGGTAGCGATGAACTTGCCTGTGAATAACGAATACAATCATTCTACATGTTGAGCTTCTACATTTTACGGCGCTCGGCGCAGGCTAGTCATGCTGAGCAGCGGGGTTTCACGGCAAGGTTTCCAGGAACGACGAAAACGACGCCGCCGCGCTCCCCCCTACCCCTATTGTTTCCCCTGCCAGCCTCCCTTCCTCCCCCGGCCCCGGCCCTGCCCATTCCCCCGCCAGTCCTACCCCCACCCCCACCCCCACCCCCAGCCCCGCCCCCGCCCCCTGGCGCTCCTCCTCGGTGTAGTGGCGCAAGCTGAATTTGAAAGCAGAAGATGAAAGCAGTACATCACAATTTAGTTTCAAGCGCTCAGTTCCAGGCGGTTTCAACTTGGATTTGATAGGGTCAACCTGCACCGCCCTACCTCGGCGGACAGCCGCGCGCGACACTTGGGACACCGTCGGTGCGCCGTCAACCAGGGTCGTGGCGGGTGTGTACAGGTGCTCTATGAGCGAACAGTCAGGGAACGAGTGCCCTGACCATGGAGGAGGATGCGGCGCGTGTATACAGGTGCATTATGAGCCAAAAGTCGGGCAATGAGCGGCCTAGCTCGGGACGAGGATGCGGCGAGCGTTTACGGGATGCGGCTACGGTTGCATCGGGTGTGTAATAACTCAACTAACAAAAATGAGGGTATACCATGTGGTGAACGACGTGGCAGGCATGATCCAGCGAGCCACAATGTGAGCCACGACTACACTCAAGGAACGAGGGTTGATATTGTGGTTGGTGACGTGGCAGGCATGAGCCACACCTTGAGCCACGGCCTGAGGCAGGGCCCGTGGAACAGGTGACCGCACGGGGGCAGCCGGGTCACTCTCTTGCCAACCTCGAAGCAGGGACTTACACTCGTCCACCTTTCGGCTCAACGTAAGCGCTTTCTGTGGGTAGGGGGTGCGTATAGGGGTTATTTAGGGGGTGTCGACGAGGTGACAGGGGGTATCAGGGGGTGTTTAGGGGATACTTCGTGTCGGTTACGGTTTAGGTTGAGCTGAAAAGTGGACGAGTGTAAGCCCCTGCCTCGAAGTCCACCAAGCAAATCGCGCAGTCCTCCCCCATGTGCCCTGCGTATGGCATACGCGCCTCCGCCGCCGCCTCCGCCGCCACTTCCTCCATATCCGCTGCCGCCAACACCGCGGCCGCCACCTCCGCCTCCGCCGAGGCAGGGATCGGTGGAGGCGTTCGATTCGCAGCCCCATCACTCCCGTCTCCGCTGTCTCCGCCGTCACGCACATCCTCTCCCACCGCCGCCGCCGCCGCCGCCGCTTCTGCCGCCGTTGCTGCCGCTGCTGCCGCTGCCGCCGCTGCTGCCACGTCCGCCGCCGCCCGGTCGGGGTTGAACTCGACCGACGGCAGGTCCCGGATCTGCGCCACCGGCATCCCGCCCCGCCGCGCCACCTGCTCGTCCAGCCGCACCACCCGCTTGCCAAGGCCCCGCATCATACACAACTCTGATTGGTATCAATCACAGCTCCTTGTTATCAAACACAGCTCCCCAGCATGGAAGGCGACCCTCTCGTGCAGCGCAAACACAGCTCTTTGGCATCAAAGGGACCACGTTGAGTGGTGTCGTGTGAGGTGAAAAGACTGCGCTGATACATGGATGGGCAGAAGCCATGTGATATGATGTCATGATGTCAAGATGCACTGAAGGCATGATGGCATGATGCGAGGCCCTACCGGTCGTGCGTCCACCCGCCCGCCGCGTCCGCCCCGCCCGCCCGTTCGCCACTCCCGTCCACCAGACCCCGGTCCACCAGTGCATCCACCAGTGCGTCCACCCTTGCGTCCACCCGCCTGCCCCTGCCCCTCTCCCGGCCGCCCGCCGCCGCCGCCCCCCCAGCCGGCCCCCACTCCCCGCCGCCCGCCGCCGCTGCCCCCGCTGCCGGCCCCCACTCCTCCACGCCCGCCCCGCCCGGCCCCGCCCCTGGAGCCCGCAGCCCCGAGGCAGGGCCAGACATGTCATGCTCGCCACATTATGTGGCGGGCCAGACATGTCATGCTCGCCACATCATATGAAGTGTTTTGACTCGAGAACCGAGAGTCGAACACGTGGTGCATGACGTGAGAGTGGCGGCGATTGCCATAGACAGTGCATTAGTCACTCAGCCCACGCGATGGATGATGTGACACCCACAGAAAGTGCATTATCCACCCAGCCACGTGGTAGAGACGTGACAGGCTTTGGGTTGCTGACTCGGCCCTGCCCCGAGGCGCCCCCTCCAGCCCCCCCGCCGCTGCCGGCGCCCTCCCTCCCGCCGGAGCCGGAGTGCAGGTCCGCCCAGAACGCCTCCCACTCGCTGTCCAGGCGCGAGCCCGACACCACCCACTCCTGACCGTACACGTCGTCCTCGTCCTCGTCATCATCGTCGAACTCGTTGGGCGGTGTCACCGACCAAGGGTCGTGCCCGTCTCCCTCGCAGGAGGATCATTGAGAACAAGCACTCGACCGATATCGGAGCATGCCTGACCTTCAGGTGAATGCTTATGTGGACGCGTAGAGGTGAACGAGGAGATTCAGCGTAGGTCAAACACTCGACCGATATCGGAGCATGCGTGACCTTCAGGAAGAATGCTTATATAGACGCGTAGAGGTGCAGGAGGAGATTCAGCGTCGGTCGAGTGCTTGTTCGCAATACCCCCCCTGCCTCATCCGCGCTCTCGTTCTCGCCGTCGAACACGTAAGGGTACCCGGCGTCCAACCGGCCCGGTTGGGGTAGCGGCCGGTCGTCTAGGTTTCTGTAGATGGAGGGAATCGGTCGGTCGGGCCCACGGCGCGTTGACGGGGCGGCGGCAGTGATGTCGGAACCCTCCCCGTGATCCATGAGGTCGAGGTAGGGCTCGTGGGCCGAGCCTTCGTCTAGGGTTAAGCACATGATGCTCGCCACGTCATGGGATGCCGCCTTTTTAATCGGTAAACGGACGAGGGTTGAATCCTGGTAGATCATGCGGCGAGCGTCGTTCGCTGTCATGACCTCACCTGCGCCGGTGACTTGGTGCCCGCCCCCCTCCGCCGCCACTGCCGCGTCAATGTCATACCCCCCGCCACGGACCCGGATGGGCGGGCTGCCGGCCCGCCCGCTGCCGCCGCTGCCTCGGCTTGACGCAATTACAGCTGGCCTCTCCTGAGACGAGGGCTGGGTAAGAACTGCTCGCCGCTTCATCAGGTGGCGTTTTTACTCTATGCACGAGGTTTTGCAAGGTGGTGGATGATGTGGCGAGCAAACCCAAACCGCCACGTCGTAGGAAGGCGTTTGGCTCAATACAAGAGGGTTTGAAATGTGGTGATGACGTTGCGAGGTTTATTTGTGAGGACTAGTACTGTACTTGTCCTACGTGAGACGCCCGAGGTGATGCGACGCGGGGTGCGGCTGCGGCCCTCGTCTCCTGCAGCTCCTGCCCGTGACTGGAGCTGGACACCGAGCTCAGCGGGGCGTGACTCTCCTCCGCCGTAGGCCGGCTGGGGCGCGGCAGCAGCGGCGGCAGCCCCCGCGCGAAGAGCGCGTTCAGCTCAGCGCGCGTGTACCCGTCACGCATCTGCGACGCGCTGCGCTGCTGCGCGGAGACGCCGACGCCGCGCGGCGCGAGCGAGTTTGAGTTTGACTGGCGTCGGCCGGTGGATGCCCACGCAGGGTTGCCCACGAGGGGGCCGGTCACGCTGACGTAGCGAGTGCTGCTCGGAGCCGCCGCCCCGTTCGAGCTGCTGGCGCCGCTACGCCCGCCCTGCCCCGCCCCGCTGCCTGACGCCGGGCGTATTGTCCGGGCGAGGGAGTTTGAGGGGCGCGGGTCGGAAGGTGCCTCGGGCCCTGACGACGCGGGGTTGCCCCCGCCCCCCGCACCGAGGGTGCCAGTCACGCTCACGTAGCGAGAGTGGGTGCTCGGAGCAGCCGCCTCATCGGAGCCGCTGGCGCCGCCGTGCCCGCCCCTGTCCCCGCCCCCGCCCGCGCCGCTGCCCGACGCCGGGCGCATGGTCCGGGCGAAGCGTGCCGGCATCTCATCCAATATAGCGCTCTCGAACTCCCTCACCAGCGCATCCTGTGAAGAGGCGAGGGGGAGTGCGTTTGATGAGGGTGGCCAAAGAGAAAAAATAATATACCTCAGGTGTGTTGGCGGGTTGTGCCGTGTACAAAGGCGAATGAGTGTCCGCTCTCACTCGCGGTCCGCCGCCACTGCTACCGATTACGACGGCGGCGGAGAGGCCGCCGCCGCGGAGGAGGAGGGGGATGAGGAGGAGGGGACGTTCTGAGGAGGAGGAGGAAGAGTGGGGGAAAAATAATTTTCTTTCGTCAAGGACAGGGGAGTGCGGGCGTCTGACTGACCTCCACCGCGGGTCGAACGCGTCGCGGCGGCGGCGGCGACATGGTGGCGCCGTGCACAGCTGGTGTGCGCGGCGCCTGGGGTGATGACGGCCCCGTGCAACTTTGCCTTCGGAGGTTTGTCACGTGACATGTGAGTCGCAGCGCCGCGCCTCTGCTCCGCGACCAAAACAAGGCAAGGGTCAGTGAATGGGTCAAATGATGAGATGACCCTTGAGCAATGACCGGTCATCTGGGTCAGCAATTTGGTTTCAATAAAGTGGGCACCCTGCGCAGACGAGAGCACTTCTGAGATTAGGTCTGAGTGGGGCTTGGGCTGGATCTCAAATAACGCACAGGCGACAGCGCCGGGCCTCAGACGGCGTTTTAGACCGCAGGAGCACACGCGCCACCTGACAGCTCACCTGAAAGGTATCTCGAAGCCGCGCGACAGCCGCAGCCTCCGCTGGATCCATGGCGGACACGGTGACAGCCAAGGCGACCTGGGAGCTCGAAAACAACATCCGGGAACTCTCGGCGGATGACGCAATATTCAGGCAGGGGCTTATTACACCCGTCCACGTTTCAGCTCAACTTGAGCGCGTTTTATGGGATAGGGGGTGCGCGCAGGGGTTGCGTAGCCCGTGTTAAGGGGGTGTCAGGGGGTGTCCAGGGTGTTAAGGGTGGTTTGTGTGTGTCAGGCACGGTTCAGGTTGAGCTGAAAGTGAACGAGTGGAAGCCCCTGTGTTCCGGTACGACGAGCTGCAGCAAAAGGCCATCGATCAACAGAAGCCATGGGCGAAAAACCCACACTTCTTCAAGCACGTCCGGGTGTCCGCGCTCTCTCTTATCAAGATGACGATGCATTGCCGCTCCGGGGCAGGGGCTTGCACTCGTCCACTTCTCAGCTCAAACTATGCCCTGTTTGACACAAACACACCCCTTACACCCCCCCAAACGCCCCCTAAACACCCCCTAAACAACCCCTCAACGCACCCCATATACCACAGGAAGCGCTCAAGTTGAGCTGAAAAGTGAACGAGTGTGAGCCCCTGCTCCGGGGGAGAACTGGAGGTGATGGGGATGTTGCAGGGCAAAACAGTTGGCGACACCTTCATCGTCATGGACACATTCGCCCTCCCCGTGGAGGCAGGGGCTTACACTCGCCCACTTCTAGCTCGCCTAAGCCGCATTACTCAGTCAGCCGTCTTCCGTCCACTTTGTGACGAGTTACGACCCACCCATCTACTGAAGGTACCCAACGTATCCCACTAAAGGTGCTTATGATGAGCCGTGAAGTGGACGAGTGTCAGCCCCTGCTTGGAGGGCACAGAGACTCGCGTGAATGCCCAAGCTGAAGCCTACGAGTATATGGTCGACTTTGTGCAGGCGAGCAAGTCAGTCGGTCGCCAAGAGCACGTCGTTGGTTGGTAGGGTCCCGCGTGCACCAGCTTGGCCGCACAAATAACATTCATCAGACTCACAGCTGTGTGTCAAAGCTGTCACTGTGCGTCACTCCCCCACTTTTCTACTCTCAGCTGAAGCCGCACAGCTGTGTGTCACAGCTGTGTGTCACAGCTGTGTGTCGCAGCTGTGTGTCACAGCTGTCACTGTGGTGCCAGCTTCGTCACTGTAAATGCGTGTCGCTCTGCCCGTAAACCACCTTTTGATAAATGATCCCCCCAATGACCTTAAGTACGACGTCTCACAGTGTGTCAAACAGCGAAACGCGGATTCTTTTTGCGGATTGAATCCATACTCGCAGGTACCACAGCCATCCGGGCTACGGGTGTTGGATGTCTGGCATCGACTGCTCGACGCAAATGTTGAATCAGCAGTACACAGAGCCTTTCCTTGCAATTGTGATTGATCCTGTGCGCACGTGCGCAGCGGCAGGGGCTTACACTCCTCCACCTTTCAGCTCAACCTGAGCCGTTTCTGTCACAAAACATACTTTAGACACCCCCTCATGACCCCGAACTCCCCATAAACACCACTAAAACAACCCTCAAATCCACCCCCATCCCATACAAAGCGCTTAAGTTGAGCCGGAAAGTGGACGAGTGTGAGCCCCTGCGCAGCGGGCAAGGTTGAAATAGGAGCCTTTCGAACATACCCCCAAGGGTACAAGCCCCCAGACGACGGGTCCGGAAGCAAATACCAGACCATTCCGATGAGCAAAATCGAGGACTTTGGTCAGGCGGTGCAGGTTAAGCCTATCAAAATCACGTTGAAAGCGCCTAGAACTAAGCGCTTGAAACTACATTATGATACACTGCTTTACAACTTTGCTTTCAAATTCGACTTGCGCCGCTACACTTTGGAGTGCACGCGAACCAGTATTACTCGCTGGATGTTTCTTTTTTCAAATCGAGCCTGGACTCTCAGATGCTCGACGTGTTGTGGAACAAGTACTGGGCAGGGGCTTACACTCGTCCACTTTTCAGCTCAACATGAGACGATTCTGACACAAATTACACCCTAAACACCCCATAATGATCCCTGACACCTGCTAAACACCCCCTAAACAACCCCCACAGGCATCCCCTGTCCCACAGAAAGCGCTCACGTTGAGCCGAAAAGTGGACGAGTGTAAGGCCCTGATACTGGGTGAACACGTTGTCATCTTCACCGATGCTGACCAATCGAGACTTCATAGGCAGGGGCTTACACTCGTCCACTTTTCAGCTCAACTTGAGCGCTTTGTATGGGATAGGGGTTGCGCGCAGGGGTTGTGTAGCCCGTGTTAAGGGGGTGGCAGGGGGTGTTCAGGGTGTGTAGGGCACTTTTTTGTGACAGACACCGCTCAAGTTGAGCTGAGAAGTGGACGAGTGTAAGTCCCTGTTTATTGGCGGGCAGATCTCTGACCTGGCTGACAAGATGGAACACGCGGGGACACAGGTGGCAAACGTGGGCAGGGGCTTACACTCGTTCGCCTTCTAGCTTAACTTGAGCCGTGTCTGACACACAAAAATATCCTACAAGCCCTGAACACCCCCTTAACACCCCCTAACACCCCGGAACACCCCCGTAACACGGGCTGCACAACCCCTACGCGCACCCCCTATCCCATGCAAAGCGCTCAAGTTGAGCTGAGAAGTGGACGGGTGTAAGCCCCTGAACGTGGGACGGATAAGCGGGCTGATGATTGGTGGGGCCGCAGCGAAGAACAAAGAGGAAAGCCCTCTGATGCGCATCGCGTGTGACAGTACCAAGGCAGGGGCGTACACTCGTCCACTTTTCGGCTCAACTTCAGCGCTTTCTGCGGGATAGGGGGTGTATCTAGGGGTTGCTTAGGGGGTGTTTAGGAGGTGTCCGGGGTAATGGGGGGTGTTTAGGGTGGATTTTGTGTCAGAAACGGCTCAGGTTGAGCTGAAAAGTGAACGAGTGTAAGCCCCTGTACCAAGGTGACCGTGGAGCAGACTAAGGGCATTGCCAGTCATGTTATCAAAGACGCGATTTTCAACGGCCGCCGGCAGGGGCTTACACTCGTCCACTTTTGCAGCTCAACGTAAGTACTTTCTGTGAGACACGCAGGTTGGCGTCACTCTGCAAGTGATAAAAGCGGCTGAGGTTGAGCTGAGAAGTGGACGAGTGTAAGCCCCTGCCCCCCGGCGCGGAGAGCCAGTCTCTGGGAAGTCCTCTCTGGACGTATCCATGCATGCAACTTAGACGTTGTTTAATGCGATCGGCGCATCAACAAGACATTGGAGCAGCTCACAGAGCTCCATACAGTGAGAGAGCTAGAGAGCGGGACAGTTTCTTGCGGATAAACAGACACCAGGCGTTCGCCCTGGCATCTACGCCGTTCTCACACAGGTCAAAGACTGTATAGCTTGTGGGAAATCGCGCGCAGCTCAAACATGTTGAAATGTACCATGTCTCTTCTGCTGCCCTCCACTGATAACTTTGATCTTTAGAAGTGAAATAAATAAGCGAGAGAACCCGGGGGATCGTCTGTTACCTCGCCTCACCCTCTGTGCTGCCCTCCACTTGATACTTTGAAATCAGAAGGGAAATAAAGAATCTAGAGAACCCAGGGGGTATTCCGCTATTTCACCTCACCCTCTGTGCTGCCCGCCACTTGGTTCTTTGAACTTATGACATTTAAAGACGAGCCCACGTTCGAAAGTATATTTTAACTCAGGACGTCTTGAGTTAAAAGGTCCTAAATTTACATTTTCGAACGTCGGCTTGTCTTTAAATGTCATAGAAGGGAATATTGAATCGATAGTACCCGGGGGACTGACCTTCGTTGGCTCGACTGATCGTCAAAGCTCTCGTATTACCAGCTCGCGTTGCTACGTCGTGCGTGTACTGGCAGACCCTGTGCAGGGGACTGGCGCGCGGGGCGCGGCACTGCATTTTTCGGCGCTGGCATGGTACTCGTGTCCTGAAAACACTGATGGCCATCTGACTCAGCAATATCCTTGGGGTTTCTCGATCTACGAAGGTGCTAGGGTTTAGTAGGTTTAGGGTTTCAATCTTAAAAGTCCAAACGTCATCTACCACATATTTAAGATAGTGTACCGTTGCTCGCCACGCCATCCACCACATGGTGTACTGGTGCTCGCCAAGTCATCCAATACATGGTGTACTAATGCTCGCCACGTCAACCACGACATTGCATCCACCCCGGTCTATTGAATGAGACGGCACAACGTTTAGTGGCGCCCGCGCGTCATCGAATCTACTTTGGCTTCGCTGGGATCACGCCCATCTCCCTACCCGGTTCCGGATGGGGGCGGTCGGGAGGATGACTGTGGTTCACGCCCCTGCGTCTATGTAGAACCCCATACTAGTCCTTCTGCCCCTGCCGCCGGCCGCGCCCCGCCGCCGCCCGCAGAATATGTGATAAAAAGTTGTTCGCCACCTCCTATATGTCGTATCAATGCTATGGCTAACTAGCTTCGCTGGGTTCATGCCCCTTTGTCTATATAGAACCCTATGCTCGACCTCCCGCCCCCCCCCCCGCCGCCGCCGCCGCCGCCGTCAATGGAAGAAGCGACCAACTTAGTGACCTCCACCTCCGCAGCCCCCGACTCATATACGGCTCTCAAGTTGGATCCACTGTCGACCCTGAACACGGTTGACACCCCCGCGGGGTTGGCGGTGTTGTTCCTGGTCAGCTCGGCTTCTCTAATTGGTTGATGCGATCCGGAGACGAATCCAAGGCCGCCGCTGCCGCTCCTTTGCGGATTGGCGCCATTCACTGTTGGCTGCGAGGCTGCGATGAATCCCAACCCGCCGCCCCCGCCCCCGCCCCCGACCCCGCCCTTGCCGCCAATACCGCCGCCGCCGCCACCGTTCCCCACGCCGCTACCGCAGCCGCCGCCGCCGGGTCCGCTCCCAACACCGCCTCCGCTGCCGGTGCCGGTGCCGCCGCCGGTGCCGGTGCCGGTGCCGCCGCCGGTGCCGGTGCCGGTGCCGCCGCCG
>Ga0307489_10000041_pt1 | contig 61449 bp, 57 predicted proteins | sample SB12metaG_FD_202247 | JGI IMG/M metagenome (GOLD analysis project Ga0307489, IMG submission 202247) | Sea-ice brine microbial communities from Beaufort Sea near Barrow, Alaska, United States - SB 1.2 | ecosystem: Environmental > Aquatic > Marine > Coastal | place: USA: Alaska | collected... | reverse complement strand
TAACCCGTTTCTATAGTTTACATACCTTTGTTTTACCGTTAATTACTGCAGTTCTAATGCTTGCGCATTTCTTAATGATTCGTAAACAAGGGATTTCAGGACCATTATAATTATTTTTGTCATCTCAAAGAGTTAATCTTTGAAATGAAGTCCATTAAATTAACACAAATTATTACTTATGTCAGTTATCAAAAAACCCGATTTATCCGATCCTAAGTTACGTGCGAAATTAGCGAAGGGAATGGGTCACAACTACTATGGTGAACCGGCTTGGCCTAATGACCTTTTATATATTTTCCCTGTCTGTATTTTTGGAACATTTGCTTGTGCCATTGGTTTAGCAATTCTAGAACCGTCTTCATTTGGAGAAAAAGCAAATCCATTTGCGACTCCCCTTGAAATTTTACCAGAATGGTATTTCTTCCCCACATTCAACTTATTACGTGTTCTTCCAAACAAATTGTTAGGAGTTCTTTCAATGGCAGCAGTTCCTGCTGGATTATTAACTGTTCCATTCATTGAAAATGTGAATAAATTTCAAAATCCATTTAGACGTCCAATCGCAATGACCGTATTCGCAATTGGAACAGTTGTAGCTATTTGGTTAGGAGTTGGAGCAACAATGCCAATTGATAAAGCTATTACATTGGGGTTATTTTAAATATAAATAACAAGCAGAAATTGGCGCTATACCTCGTTTCAACATGTTATAAAATTGGGTTTCCAGTTTTTTTAATATAATTTGACAGGGCTCACTATTTTTTGTAAAATGATTTACGTTACCTAAAGATGGGCTCCATATTGATTCTTTTGAAATAATTTGCTAATTAACTATAGCAGTTTATATTACGTTTCAAAAATAGAAATCACAAAAATCGTTCTTTCTTGTAAGATATTTTCAGTACTCTTCTAATCAACTTGATATTTAAAATATGACATCATCGGCATCATCCTTATCCCTAGTTCGATTCTTGAGTAGCATCTTTTTCGGCACATCAGTTGTCATTGTTCCAATTGGCATTGCTCTAGTACTTGTGAGCCGTGTGGATCCCCTTGAGCGCGGGTGGGGGTGGCTAATATGGAGCTAGAAACAGCAGTATATTAATCATAGATTATTCTATGATTAATGTAATTGTCGAGCCTGCACTTCTTCTTGGAGGTATTTTTGCCCTTGTAATGATTTTGCTGTATTCTTTGAGATTTTTTAATCCTAGTTTAGCAACAGATTGGGATATTTTTATTACAACTCTTGGAATTGTCTACAGCTCGATCATTGTGATCCATGGTTGGAGATTGGATCCAATTTTGCTCTTCAGCCAAGTGTTATTAATTTTTATTACTTTTTCTTTTTGTTGGATATTAATTCGTCAACGTGAAATTATTAGACGTTTAGTTGAAAATATCTAAGTAAAGGTTTATAAGATAGTACGACTTATTAATCAATTAGTTATTATTTGATATTGATTATGGATACTTTATGGAAATGCCTTTACAGCAATTGGATTTCAACGACACTCTCTTCATTTATTACAAATGTGTTGTGAATTTATTACATTTGCGATAAGTGATATAAATTCTACTATAATAATAATTCAGATAAGATATTCATTGGAATACATTTAATAATCGAAATATAAAGTATTCTACCGGACCAGACTTTCGAGCCGTTGTGCAAACTTATTCAATCGGTCATAGAATTTTTAAATAGGAGACCAGATACATTAATATAGAACTAGAAAAGTTTAGTATAGTACGACTTATTAATCGATTAATCAATTAGTTATTATCTTTTATGAGTGATTTCTTAAAATATCTTTCGACAGCACCTGTTCTAATGACACTATGGTTATCTATTACATCTACTTTCATTCTTGCTATGAATTTCATTTATCCGGATGCTTTAATTTTTCCTGGTTTTTAATAAATAAAGAAAACGTAGAGTAGAAGAGAATTTCACTCTTCTCACTCTAAAACTATGCGAATACAGTTCTTGAATATTTTTTTATTCTCACACTAGTTGACCCTGAATGAAACAAAGAGTTGAAAATATATGATCTTTTACGAACAAATTAACGGGTTTCTTTTTGAACATGTTATAATTATGAGTTTTTTTGCCAGTTTATTAGTTTTTCTATCTAATTTTTTCGCTTGTCTTTTTCTGTTATTGAAAGTTTTTAAACTTATCTGTTACACCAAAGTAACAATTTCTCAATTACCCGTATTGAACCCTTATACATGGCCCTTCGCTTTTCCGAGAATCGCTACACGGTTTTATTTTCGATTTTGGAGACGTGCACTCCCTCCTGTCAGACTAAGTGGGGTAACTCTCAATTTGTCTATTTTTATGAGTTTAGAAGTATTAAAGTGCCTTCTTTTCGTAACAGGAAGTTTGAGAATGTTTACCCTTGAGACAGCTCAAAGTATAATTCAGACCTACATTCCTTCTTAACTCTTTATCGAAATTGTTACTAACGCATTTAGTTTAAAAGTAAGCGATTATACGGGTACTAGACAAACGTCACTTTTTTGAGTACAATAAACAAGCGTGAGCAAAAACAGAAAGAAGTAAAAACAAATGTTGAAAATTAGATTAAGAAGATCAGGACGTAAAAGTCGACCTTTCTATCGCTTAGTTGTGATGGAGAACTTATATAGGCGAGATGGGAAAAGTATTTCTGAGTTAGGTTATTATGATCCACTGAATAAAATAGTTCATTTTGAGAAGCCGTTACTATATCAATATTTGAATAAAGGAGCTCATCCAACAGATACAGTCAGACATTTAGTTTATAAGCTATTAAAAGTAGAATAGTAAATCTTCCGTCCATAGTTCATGGACGCTAAAGTATACACTATCAACAAGCTTATCCTCCGCGATGATATTATCTGGTTTCTTACGCTTGTTTTTGTACTTGTTCTAGAGATAGTGATAATCTTGAATATGTTGGGTTAAAAAACCGATATGAAGAGAATTGTCAGTTTCTTCGAAAAATATCTGAACATTTTATTTGAAAGATAAAAAAAAACAATGAATATATCAGAAAGTCAAACTCCTCGCTTAATAGAAGATACTGTTGATGATCAGGCGCACTTGTCCTCGACTGAGACAGAGAATTCCGTAATACCTGTAATAGAAAAGAAGTCTACGCCAGAGGTTCTTTCGAACGCGTCGAAAGATATTTGGAAAAAGAAACCGTTTTCATTTAAATGGCCAAAAGAAGAGACTTTTGTAGACCAGAATGTCATTGTTGAAGGTGAACGAACAGTTGGATCAGGAGACTATTTACCCAAAGAAGAGATTATCACAGATTCTTTTAAGAAAGTTCCCATCTTTACAAGACATGATTACAGAAACCCAGACCAAACGCGTGAACAGGCCATTTTTTTTGAAAGACGTAGAAGAGAACACTTTCATCAATCATTAAATTATTATTTTTCTGGAGTTACCTATTTCGATTTCTTCTCACTCCCAACATTTCGTTTAGCCACAAGTGCCAAAAATTTGGCAAGAGCAGCAAATAGAAAGGAAGTAGCACCTGAATGTTTACTTTTTGCCTTTCTAAATTCCAAGGTAAGCAAGGAATTGAAAATGACAAAAATTTTAAAAAAGCATGGCTTTTCGCAAAAAGAAGTTAGCAAACTTTATCAAAAAGCAAGAAAGAATATAGGGTCCAAGCAAACTGAAGGGTTCAATGATTATTATCAAGCTCTTCAAAAGCCTGAGCAAATTAAAGGATGGAAGGATTCTTCTGTATTCAGATTTTTGGCATTACCACTAGACCCTTATTTTTGGCTTTCAAACAAAACGGTCGATTGGCTTCCAAAAATAAGGTTTTCTGAAAAATTCATCGAGAGGGGTGCGATTGGGATGCCTGAGTTTGAATTCGAAGCTGAGGCTATCAGACTTAAATTGTTAGAACTCAAAGATAAAGGTTTGTCACGCATACTCAAGGAATCGTTCGGTGATCCCTCTCTTAGAATGTTGGCAAAGTGCTGGGGCTACGAGACTCAGATTTTTGACGCTCAAGCTCTTGAAGAGCCCGAGCAAACTAAAGGGCGGAATGGTTATTATCAAGCTCTTCAGTTTCAGCTTAAAAAGACCAAGCTGTTCTGTTTTTTTCGTTCACTTTTTCTAGACGTAGAAGAATATACGACACCTTCCAGTATTTGCTTTTCCTCTGACTCGCATAGCTTATTCGTATGTCTCGCGGAAAATTCCTTGAGACGCTTTAAGACTCCGGTTATGACTCCAGAAATGCTTTTTGTTACTATGATGGAACAAAGAAAGACAACCCTAGTAGGGAGTATTATTCTAAAGATAATAGAAGATGAAACGGATTGGTATTTGTTACGTTATAAGTTGATGAAACGAATTTATGAACAAGAATTGTCTGTCCGTACAGAGTTAGAAGATGAGAAACAATACTTTGCTTATCTATTAAAAATAAACCTACCAGAAGCTGAATTTAAAAAATCTACTGAAAGTACATTAATCGATCTCGCTGCTGATCTTTATCGATATAAATTATTTACAAAAATATTAAGTATAAACTTATTTAAGGTCATGAATAACGATATTAGAAAGTCCAATCGAATTCTCAATAAGAGACGATATATTACTATTAAAAAGAAAAAAATAATAAAGAACGAATCCTCAATAAAAGAGGATATATCACGATTCGCTTCAATAAAAGAGGCTATATTCCTATTACGATATGGCAATGTCTCAATATTAAAAAGAAAAGAAGAATAAAAAAAGAATTACAGTATAATAAAAGAAGAGAAATTGAGTTATCTTTAATTTAACTCAATCTTCTTTACTCACTTGTAATAATTGTACAAATAATTGTAATGGAATTCCATAGAATAGCCCGGACTGATTTTGCTGAATCTACCAAACCAGCTTCTAAGGTTTGAATCGTCTTTTTTTCTAATAAGTTATATCCATAAGGATAGCCTAAATCCGCTATTTTCTCTGAAATTTTATATCTTGGTGTGTTTGTATTATTAAATAGTTCTTCAAATGGTCTGAGTAACGCATCTGTCATAATTTGCGCAGAAAAAATTTCTTCACCAATTAAGTTTAGATAAGACCAATTTTTTAACTCTTGCTGCAAATAAAGATAGAAAATGCCTCCTCCTGGTAAAATTCCTTCTTCTAAGGTTGCGCGTACCGTACTAATTGCATTCTCAACTTTTTGTCGTTCTTCTTCAATTTGATATTGATTAGATAGTCCAACTTTTATTTTTGTGATGTTACCTGATAAACGAGCAATGCGAGTCTTAAATAAGTTTCTTTCGTAGTCTGTTTCACTTGTTAATAATTGACGATTTAATTCATTAGTTCGACGTTTTGCAATGATTTTAGCAAATTTAGAAACAATAAAGGTACTCTTTTCTTTTTTAATAATTACTTTTTGAGCTTGTCCTAAGTCTTGAATTGTTAAGTTCTGTTCTTCCTTTTGAACACTTGAGCTGAAATAATTGGAATGAGTCAATACAGATAAATCTTCTAAGATTCCGGTTTTTAAAAATTGGATAGAAGTATACTTAATCACAGCGATTTTGAATTTTTTTTGAATATTATTTAAAACTAAAGTTGAGATAATATCTTTATTAATTTCTTCCGCAATAATGACAAGTGGACGATTATTCAGTTTGATATATTCAATAATTTCACGAATTTGATTTAACGAATTAATCGGCGTTTTAGTAATCAATAAATAGGGATTTTCATACACTACTTCAAAGTTTTTTAAATCATTGACGAAGTAGGCAGAAGCAAATCCTTTGTCTAACTCTATTCCTTGAACAATTTCCACCTCATTTTTTTCGGAAATATTCTCTTCCACTAAAATTATTCCATCTTTTCCGATATTTGAAACAGATTTGTTCAATAAGTCAAGTAATTCCGGACTTAATTTCTTCCCCAAAGCAGTTTTCAAAACTCCGATTAACTGGGAAACGTTAGAGATAGGAACAGAAAATTCTAAAACTTTTTCTACTAAAAAATACGCAATTTTAGTTAATCCATTACTAATTAGAATGGAGTTATAACCATTTACTATAAATTTTAATGTCGTTTTTAAAAGCTGACAAGAGAGTAAAATTGTGGTTGTGGAACCATCCCCAGAAATTTTCGACGCTTTAATAGATGCTTGTTCAAGTAATTTTAGAATCACATTTCCAGAAGAAGTTGGAAAATCAAGAGATTTGATTAAAAGAGATCCATTCGTAAGGAACTTTAAATCCCCTTTCTCATTACAAGTAATACCATTTTTCCCCGTTGGACCTAACGTAATTCGAATACAATCATCAATCTCTTCGATTGTTTTTATGTTTTGATTTAATTGTTCGAATAGTGAAAAATTTTTTCTCATAATTTTTTTATTGAAGCGCTTTTGAAAATGATGGAAGATAGTTATATATAAGATCATACATGATTCAGGGCGTGTAGCTCAGGGGCTAGAGCACGTGGCTACGAACTACGGTGTCGGGGGTTCGAATCCCTCCTTGCCCATTTATTGATTTCTTCTTTTTCAACTTTTGTTATGTTAACATAACGATTATACATTATCCAGTGGGGTGTAGCCAAGTGGTAAGGCAGTGGACTTTGACTCCGTTACCCGTAGGTTCGAATCCTACCGCCTCAGTTTTCCTAGGTTTTTCCATAGATTAGGAAGTATAGTTGTTTGTCAAATATAAATCATATTTTAGAAAATGGATGCTTCAATTTCTTTCTCTAAGGAATCTTTTCTCGTGAAAGAAAGGACCCTACCAGTGGTTCAATTAACTCGTTCAAAAAACGGAAGAACAGGTACCGCGACATTTATTTTTATTACGCCAGATTTATTTCAATATTCCTCTACACAACTAAAAGGAATTAGTGGAATGTATCTAGAGTGGGGAAATAGGGAAGTGAAAACTCAAGATATTGAAATTATTTTTCGAGATGGGAGACCTTTTTTACTGAAAGCCATTCTTCTGTTTAAAAATTCACCAGAATGGTTTCATTTTTTAAACTTTATGACTTGCTATTCGAAAGAAACGGGTTTGTTTTTTTCCGAAAAGACTTCTTTTTCCTAATTTGGTAAGCGAAAGAACTAATACTTTAAAAAACTGAATTTTACTTCACTGGTGGATTGTTTTATCAAGACTGTCAATAAAGACTAAGTTTGAAAGATTTAATATACTTACTTAAGATACGTACAAATAGGGAGAATTTCGTATCAAAACATAATTCAGATCTACATCTTGCCACCATTGCCGTTTCCCTGAGGTAATGAAGAATTACGTTTAAATAAATTTGCGGCTTTTTCCTTACTAGCTTTAATTCAATTGCAGTACAATCTAAAACAGAAGTATTTCTTTTTAATAAAGCAAAAATAGAAACAATATTAGCTTTGCAAATTGTCTTTATTGTATAACATAGAATAGACTTTTACGTGATTCGTTAGAAACGAAAATATCGTTAGGCTATTTAAGAAAAATCTATTTTGAAAGTGCCTCTCGAGGTCTGTAAACTACGTGATAACTTACGTCAGGAATAATGATTATAAATGCTATTTACTCAAATTCCCCTCGCTCACCAACCAGCGTTAAAATTACAAGAAATTTTAAACTTAAAGAAAAATAACGGATAAAAGAAAATGACGTAAAAAAGTCTGTAAAGACTTTAATTATTTATTCTCCCTTTATAATGACAGAATATTAAATGAGCATCCACACAGAATATTACTTAAGTATCCAATTGGTCTATAAGGAGCTTTGTATTTTTGATAACGATAATGATAACGAGAATGATAACGATGACGATAACGACGAAAATAAATTCAATAAAAAATTTATTGATCCCTCTAAGCAGAAATTCAATGATGATTTTGAAAGCGAAAGTGGCACTAAACCGAACTCTGAAGATCTAGGTCAAGAGGAAAAGGAAGATCAAGAAGAAGAGGAAGATCAAGAGGAAGAGCAAGATGAATATCCAGATATATATCTAGATTGGAAAGCATATCCAGATGAAGAGCAAGATGAATATCCAGATGAAAAGCCTAATGATAACAGTGGCAACGAGAACGAGCTTCCGACTTACCCGGATGAAGATGATATTTTTGACAACAAGTCTTTTGACAACGACAACGACGATGACGACGACGACGCTGAATCGTGGGGTAACGGCGATGAGTTCAAAGGTCCTGCCTTACAAGTATTTGGAACTGATTTAACAATGTTAGCTCGTGAGGGGAAACTAGAAGAGTGCTTTGGACGTGACAAAGAACTTTCCGAAATGATGGAAATTTTAGTTCGTCGTCAAAAGAATAATCCCGTTTTGGTAGGAGACGCGGGAGTTGGAAAAACGGCTATTATTGAACTGTTTGCCAATAGAATTGTGAATAATCTAGTTCCATTTGTCTTAGAAGGACGATCAATTGTTAGTTTGGATATGGCACGAATTGTCGCAGGATCACGTTATCGAGGAGAGTTTGAACTTCGTTTTCAAACAGTTTTAGATGAAGTAATGGCGCAGCCCAATGTCATGATTTTTATTGATGAAATTCATAATATTGGAGGAGCAGGTTCCGCGGAAGGATCAATAGACGCAGCAAATATTTTAAAACCCGTTCTTTCCCGCAGTGGATTCCAATGTATTGGAGCAACAACTACGAAAGAATATCAACTAATTGAGAAAGACCCTGCGCTAAATCGACGATTCCAACCTATTAATGTACCGGAACCTTCCGTGGATGGCACTGTGAAGATTCTATACGGATTGCGTTCAAGTTTAGAAGCTTTTCATAACATAGAACTTTTACCAAGCGCGATACGTTGTGCGGCCGAATTATCAGATCGTTACCTTTATGATCGCTTTTTACCAGATAAAGCAATTGATTTAATTGATCGTGCCGCTGCGAAAGAAGTAATTAGGTTAACCAATGTCACTCACGGTTCCGTGATAGGTTCTATAGCAAATGCAGGACTAAATAATATTGGCTCATTACGAATGGAAGCTTTTAGACGAGGTGACATTCCTACAGAATATGTTTTCCAAGAAATTGAAAATGCCTATCGTAATTTTTTACTTCAGTGGGTTGAAAATCCTTCAGAAGTGCCTACCGACAAAAAAATCGACAAAGAAACCGACAAAGAAACAAATAAGAAAACAAATAAGAAAACAAACAAAAAAACAAACGAAAAAACAAACGAAAAAACAAACAAAAAACCGAAGCTCATTTTATCTCCAATCGCTCAAGAATTATTTGATCAGATGCGAACGTCTATTTTATTCCACGTTGATGACTTACTTTTCGCTTCCAATAAACCACGTTCTGTTCTGAAAATAGCGGAGAGAGTTGACAATTTATCTAGTGAAAAAAATGACGAAACTTTGGATCACATGGTTGACACGTTTCACGACGAATCTCTAACTGAATTAAGTCTATATAGGGTTTCGCTCTTCTTATTTACGGAATGGGCCGAAGATTTGAACACATATCCTTATCTCGAGGATAAACGTCTTGTTTTTTCCGAAAACGATGAATCGTTGAGATCTCGAATATATATGTTCCTGAAATTAGAAGACTTGGCATTGATAACGGAACATAGTTATATGCATTTGTATCTGAGCAGAATTCGTCGAAAAGCGAGGTTTGAATTTCCTGATGTCCATCTCCATTTCTCAATTCCGGAAGATTTTTGTGAAATAGATATCGAACAAAGGGAAGAGATTTTTGAGATTCTAAGTGAATTAGAAGAAAGACGTATCGAAACATTTTCAGCTTTTTTAGACCAATTAAAACCTGTTCTACGAAGAGGAGTTGTTGAAAGCTTAAGATATAGTTCAGACATCAATTTATCCGAAAAAGAATTAAGTATTGTTTATGACTTGTTAGGGTATTTTACAACGGACAAAGGACGTGGGTTTTTATCCAATTTCGATGAACCGGAGTTAATGCAGCAAGCTCGTCAAGTGGGAGATTTTACAGGATTAAAGAAACGTATCGGGCAATCAGAAATTCGTACATTATTAGCTGACATGACTGGAATTCCAATGCAATCTATGTCAAATTTGGACGCAGAAACGCTTCTTAACTTAGAAGCGACTTTACATGAACGTGTTATTGGACAAGAAGAAGCGATTTCAGCAATTGCAAAAGCCATTAGACGTTCTAGATTAGGAATCCAAAATCCGAATCGTCCGATTGCGAGTTTTTTATTTTGTGGTCCAACAGGTGTCGGGAAAACGGAAGTTACGAAAGCTTTAGCGGTTAGTATGTTTGGTTCAGAAAGTGACATGATTCGTTTTGATATGTCTGAATTTATGGAAAAATTCAATATTTCTCGTTTGATTGGTTCTCCAGCAGGATATATTGGATACGAGGATGGAGGGCAATTGACGGATGGAGTTCGACGAAAACCGTATTCCGTTGTCCTATTCGATGAAATAGAAAAGGCGCATCCCGATATTTTAACCATTTTACTTCAAATCTTAGAAGATGGACGATTAACAGACACTCAAAAAAGATTAGTTCCGTTTGAAAATACTGTTGTTATTATGACTTCAAACGCCGCATCAGATGAGATTCAACAAATTTTAAGAGGCGCAAAGTTTTCTCTTTCTCTGCCAGAGGAAAGTTTTTCTACGCCAGAAGAAAGCCAAAGCACAAAGTCTCCTCTCTCTTTGTATTCTCTGGCCGTAAAGCAGGATGTCCACACGCATCTTCCCGATGATAAGAATAGTAGTCTCGAGCCAAACTATTCATATTATTCTCAAGTACCCCGCTCTGTCTCTACTGAAACTAAGCGCGCTGTCTTTGTTGAAACTAAGATAAAAGGCGAGGTCTCTTCTGAAACTAAGATAGAAGGAAAGAAAAGATGGTTTTATGATCCATATGCGGGTCCAATTGCGTTTTTCGAATCTCCAATTAGAGAAAATTACTTGGAGGATTTAAGAGAGCAAGTCGCAATTTCTATGGAAAAGTCAATCCTTCTATATGATACGGAAAAGTCGATTGCAAGACCTATCATACAAGCACCTACGGAGACCAAGAAAGCCGATGAAGGTGTCGATTCTAGAACTTTAGAGAGTGTAAAAGCAGCCGTTTTACAAAAATTAAGTACAATGTTCCTACCAGAATTTTTGAATCGATTAGACGACGTTATTATTTTTCAACCATTGCGTCCAAATGAATTAAGAAGAATTTGTAACATTATGGTGGAAGACGTAGTAAAACGTATGCAATCGAAACAAGTTCACTTAACAGTTGATGAAAGCGTAAAAGCAAGATTAAGTCGTGACGGGTACAATCCAGCTTTTGGAGCCCGTCCGTTACGTCGATTAGTAACAAAACATGTGGAAGATTTAATTTCAGAACATCTTTTGAGCGCAGCTGTAGTTGAAGGTATAAATAATGTGACGATTGGATTAAATGAAAAGGATGAATTTTTCTCCGAAAATCCGAAAGACGTCTCTAAACGTAAGGAACTTCCAGTTGCGTCTGTCGTTTTATCTAATTTCATTCTTGATGCAGATGAGGATGATTTGATTCCTGATGGAGATGAGGATGATTTGATTCCTGATGGAGATAATGTAAAAGATGCTACTAAATACATTTTTGGTTCGTTATTTAAGAAAGCGGCGAGTATAAAGGAAGCGTTTGGTCTTGAGCTCGCTGGTCCTTCGTTGGATAATGAGGATCAGAAAACCGGTTTCTCTACGTTGATTGGCAAGCCAGGCAAAGAAGCAAGCCAGGCAAAGAAGCAATCCAAGACTCTAACTCTGACTAGTTAAATAACAAACAATGTATTCCTCATCTTCTATGTCAACTAGTATTAGTTGACATAGAAGATACTAAAGAGATATAATATATTTACTTGGTCTTTACGGTGAGCAGATGCCGAGATAGCTCAGTTGGTAGAGCAGTGGATTGAAGATCCTCGTGTCCCCAGTTCGAATCTGGGTCTTGGCAGGAAAGATTCCTCTCTTCCCCCCCTATTGAAAAGAAAGGAGAAATAGCGTAATATAGACATTGTAGTTGGTATTGCACAAGCGTCTTTAGTTCAGCTGGTAGAACGCAGGTCTCCAAAATCTGGTGTCGAGGGTTCGAGTCCTTCAAGACGCGTCTGAATCAGGTGATTTGAAACTATGTCTCTCTATAAATATATAGAAACCTTTTTTAATTAAAAGATAACGTTATGGCAAAAAAGATTAAAGCATTTGTAAAGTTAGCCTTACCAGCCGGGAAAGCAACGCCAGCTCCTCCTGTTGGACCAGCCTTAGGACAACACGGGGTTAACATTGCAGGATTTTGTAAAGAGTACAATGCTAGAACCATGGAAAAGATAGGACTGATTATTCCTGTAAAGATTACAGTTTATGAAGATCGTTCTTATTCGTTTATTTTAAAGTCACCGCCAGCTTCCGTTTTACTAGCCAAATTTGCAAACATTACAAAAGGGGCTGCGCAACCTAATCGCGAAAATGTTGGAAGTGTTACCTTAGATCAGGTCAAAGAAATCGCGACTACGAAAATGAATGACTTAAACACTGATGATATGGAGAAAGCAATTCTAATCATTAAAGGAACTGCAAGAAGCATGGGAATTAGCGTAGTGTAATTGTTTAACTTTTATTAACGAATTATCTATTATGAAAAAATTTTCAAAACGTACCACTTTATTAAAAGATTTAATTGCTGAGGAAAGTTACTCTTTTGACAAGGGTGTTTCATTATTAAGAAGTGTAGCAACAGCAAAATTTATTGAATCTGTAGAAGCTCATGTAGCTTTAAATATAGATCCAAAGTATGCAAATCAACAATTACGCACAAGTTTGGTTTTACCCAACGGAACAGGAAAGGTTTTAAAAATTGCGGTTTTTACGGAACCCTCTTTTGTTGCAGAAGCCTTGGAAGCTGGAGCAGCTGTTGCAGGATTTGATGATTTATTAGAGGAAATGAGCCAAGGAAAATTAGATTTTGATATTCTAATTACAACTCCTCAGTTAATGCCAAAACTTGCCAAACTAGGACGTGTTTTAGGGCCGAAGGGACTAATGCCTTCTCCTAAGTCCGGAACTGTCACTCAAAATATAGTCGAGTCTATTAACGAATTCAAAAAAGGAAAGTTAGAATATCGAGCTGATAAAACTGGAATTGTTCATTTGAGTTTTGGAAAGGCTAGCTTTTCTGAGGAAGAATTAAAACAAAATTTGCTCGCTGTTTATCAATCCATTGAAAAGAATAAACCAAGTGGAGTAAAAGGAAAGTACTTTAAGTCATTTTCAATTTGTACTACAATGAGTCCCGGAATTAATTTAGAAATAAATACTTTTAAAAGTGCTTAAAAAGTGGAAATTGAAATTTAAAGGTTTTTTTGCTATATATATATAAGTATTCAACATTCGAACGTAACTATTTATTTTTAATTAATATACTTGTATTTCACTTACACCTATGGAAACAAAATTAGATAATCTCATTGAAATATTAAGAACATTAACACTTTTCGAATCATCAAAATTGATACAAGCAATTGAAGAGACATTTGGCGTGGATGCAAGTGTTTATAGCGCACCAGCAGCTATAGCAGTTGCTGCGGCTCCAGCGGAACAAGTGGAAGAAAAAGATTCTTTTGACATCACTTTAACAGAAGTTCCCGCGGATAAAAAAATTCCTATTTTAAAGATTGTTCGTAACTTAACAGGTCTAGGTCTAAAAGAGTCAAAAGAAATTGTTGACAATGTACCAAAATTATTAAAAGAAGGTGTAACGAAAGCTGAAGTTGAAAGCATGAAGAAGGAGCTAGAAGATGCAGGAGCAAAAGTTTCAATTAAATAAGCCAGAATATATAAGTAATTAAGTTCTTTCGAAGAACTTAATTACTTATTGCGAACTTTACTCGTTTGAATTCACTAAAACCCGCGCGTTATTAAATAAGCCACTACCGCTAGCAGTAGCTTTCTTACTATATAGGCACCCTTCTTCCTTAAATTCCTTACGAGTAAAGTTCGCCCATTTTTTTTTGTTTTTGCAAAGCGTCAAAGTCTGGCTTAATCGGTTCATACACTTCCATTTTCTTTTCGATTCCAAGTAAAACGTCATACATAATATCGAAAATATCTTCCACTAAGATAATTTGACCTAGTTTATCTGTTGGTACTACAGTACGTGTAGTTTCTGAAGCATTTTTAAACATATCTTCTAAGTAAAGCAGCATTGCAACTACATCAACCGAATCGGCTTCATAGTCCATAATTAGGTTCGCTGCTAACCTAACGTCATCTTTTTCAATTTCATCTAGTTGTTTCGTAACTACTACCACAATTACATTCAATAACTCGTCAAAAGTTAAGGACTTTAATTCCCATGTCGTTTTCCATTTCTGTATAAAAGCCATTCTTTTTTATGATTTTTTTATCAGCTTCTTTTAATACACTCATTTATTCCTCCTATTTCACACTTCCGATATAAAAGCAGAGAAATTACTCTAAGTCAATTTTACGAGAGTATGATCGGCCTCCTTCTCAACTTCTACAATAGATTGTTGCATACTTGGAGCCATGACCTCAAATAAAGAGGACTGACGACTATTGTAAAGTACTTCCATCGCAGTTAAGTTTGATAGATATTCACGCGCTAGAGCACGTAGTTCCTTCCCATTTAACTCTTCTAATATCATTAATTCGTCAACTAGTCTTTCCCCTCCAGGACGTATAATTTCTAAAAATGAAAGAACTTCATTATACGTAATATCCATGAAATTGGTCGTGAAATTATCAATAATATTATTCAATTCCTTTTTGACATCACTTCCTAAGAGGGATAAATTTTGTCGCTGTGCTTGTTGTTTGAATTCTTGTAAACGTCCCATTGCATAACGTAAAACCATAGCTCTTACGTTTCGCGTCATTTGAGCAATATCTTGTTGTGCACCAACAGTACATTCACTCACCCCATTTACGATTTCTTCCGCTGCACGTCCTGCAACGGCGATTAAGATTTGATTAATAAAAAAGTTTCGTGCGTTATATTGACTTGCAGAAGGGATTGTCCACGTTGTTCCTTGGGTTCTTCCCCGTGGGACTAATGTCAGTTTTTCGATTCCGTCATTTTCCGTAATTAAACTTCCAATAAAGGCGTGTCCCATTTCGTGGAAACCAGTTAACTGACGAGCTTTTACACGAATTACGTGTTTTCCTTCTAACCCAATAATAATTCGATCAATACTCAGATTAATTTCTTTCATTGTAATGGTCTTCTTTTTACGTCTTGTTGCTAAAATAGCTGCTTCATTTAATAGGTTTGCTAAATCAGCGCCCGAAAATCCAATTGCTCGTTGAGCAACTTGAGAAATGGAAACCGATTCATCTAATTTCTTTCCACGAGCATGTACGCCTAAAATTAACTTGCGTTCTTTTAAATTCGGATTATTAATCGTGATTTGGCGATCAAAACGACCCGCACGTTTCAGCGCTGGATCCAGAATATCAATTCTATTAGAAGCAGCAATTACAATGATTCCACTATCGGCTTCAAAGCCATCCATTTCTGTTAAAATTTGGTTTAATGTTTGTTCCCGTTCATCATTTCCTCCTCCCATATTGCTATTCCCTGATCTTGCACGCGCAATGGCATCGATTTCATCAATAAAAATAATCGCCGGTTGCAATGTTCGTGCTTTTTCAAAAAGTTCACGCACACGTGCCGCTCCAACCCCAACTAAAAGCTCAACAAATTGTGACCCGGCAACTTTTAAAAAGGGAGTTCCTGCCTCTCCTGCAATAGCTTTCGCTAAAAGGGTCTTTCCTGTCCCTGGTGGTCCACCTAGTAAAACACCTTTTGGTATTCCTGCACCTATTTTGGAGAAATCGTCAGGATTTTTTAAAAATTTAACAACTTCTACGAGTTCTCCTTTGGCTTCCTCATTTCCCGCAACATCCTCAAACGTTGTTTGGGTATCTGAGACTACTTGAATAACATTTTCGTCTAAAGCCGTGAAGTCCGCAAATGGATCATATGAATCCACAATTGGTTCAGAAAATCGTTCTTTGACGCTCTTCCATGTTCTTTCAAAAGTATCAATAAGTTGATCAGCGAATAGAATAAGGAAAAATAAAATACCTAAAGATATATCTACCAAAGGTATATCTGTATCACTTTGATTACGTATACCTATACCATATAAAAAATCGCTGTTTCTAGATAAAAAGAATAGAAAATTTTGCATAATTCTAAAACGAAATAGTCTTAAGATAAATTAAGAAGGCGGAATCCCTTTTCCACTTACTTCTCTCCACGTACAACTCACTAATGATAGTATCCATTCAACTAAAGAAAAGTATTACTAGTAACTTTTATTAATTTAATATTAATTATTAATAACGAAGAAATATTAATCTCTATTTTTATCAACCAAGAAAAATGGGAAAAGAATTTGTATATTATTGATTAAGGAATAAAATAGAAAGAAGCATCAATTTTTATGGTAGAAATTACAAAAGGATCACGAGTACGCATTCTGAGGCAAGAATCTTATTGGTTTAACAAAATAGGGAATGTGATTAGTGTCGAAAAAGATGAAGCAATCCGCTATCCCGTAGTTGTTAGATTTGAAGCAGTGAATTACAGTGGAACAAATACAAATAATTTTTCTCTAGCAGAATTAACAGTCGTGGAAGATTAGCCACCCCTTTTTTGAGTAAAGACATAGAAGGTTAGAGATGAAAAAATAATTTCATCTCTATCTTTCTATTTCATTAAAAAATGGAGACGAATTAACTTTCCAAGTCACCCCAACTTACGTCTACATTCTCTAAGATTAGAGATGAATTGTAAATTTGAAGGATGATTAGTAAAAATACTAGAAATAGAGCCATAAAAAGACCCATGATAGGAGTTGTCCCCCAATTTGGTGCAACTTTTCCATATTCTATATTCAAAGGCTTCAGAATTTCACCTAAACGGGTTTTTAGTGCCATATATGCAGACTGTCAAATTAAAATTAGTTGAATAAAACAAATAGTTCGATAAATTAAGAATCTATTTCTATTAATTCAAAATAAAAAGAGTAAATTTTTATGAATTTAGATACTGCCTTAGTCGCTTTTGGAATCGCTTCGTTAGCAATTGGCGTGACTCTATTAACAATATATAGTTCTTTTGGCCCAGGATCGGATAAATTAATTGATCCGTTTGAAGAAGATGACGACTAATCAAAATAAAAAAAGTAAATCTTTCGGAATACGCTCTTCCGCCTCCTTGAAACTGTTTAGATCATCTACGTCGTCAGAAATCTAATCTTCGCTGGTGCTGGAGAGTTCTACCTGGAGTCTTCTTTTTCACTGACCGATTTATTCTTGTAAAAAGAAACGTTTTTAGTTTCTAATGATTTTAGGTGTTTCGCGGAAAAAAGCCGAAAAAAATAAAACCATTAGAGTCCCAATTAATAGAAAAGTATATACTAGAGCTTCCATAGTAAGATGGTTAAAATTAAATTTCAATAAATAATAAACTACATAATAAACTTCTCGTCTTTTAAAAAGGACGAAGAGTTTCGACTCACTTTAAACACTTCCTCTACGAGGAGTTGTTCTATCACCAATTTTTCTAAAAGCACCAAATTCTACTTGTTCCGTAACCTCAGGTCCAATCCCAGTAAAGACGTCTCGGAAGATTGTTCGAGCTCCATGCCATAAATGACCAAAGAAAAATAATAGAGCAAAATTTGCATGACCAAACGTATACCAACCTCTTGGACTACTTCTAAATACTCCATCTGATTCTAAACTTGTACGATCAAATTCAAACACTTCTCCTAGTTGAGCTTTTCTTGCAAATTTCTTCACGGTTGGGGCATCTTTAAATGATTGACCATTTAACTTTCCTCCATAGAAACTAACGGTTACCCCAACTTGTTCAATACTATACTTTGATTCCGCACGTCTAAATGGAATATCCGCACGAATAATCCCATCTTTATCTACTAAAATAACCGGGAAAGTCTCAAAGAATGCAGGCATACGACGAACGGTTAATTCACGTCCTTGGCGATCACGGAAAATAGGGTGACCTAACCATGCTTCCGCAATTCCGTCTCCCTTATTCATTGGTCCTGAACGGAATAAACCACCTTTTGCTGGGTTATTCCCAATGTAATCATAAAATGCTAACTTATCCGGGATTTGAGACCATGCGTCTGTTTCAGAAACTCCTTGTGCAACTGAAGCTTCTACTTTACGCTCAATTTCCTGTTGGAAATATCCACTGTCCCATTGGTAACGCGTAGGTCCGAATAATTCAATTGGGGTAGTTGCTGATCCATACCACATTGTTCCGGAAGTGACAAAAGCGGCAAAGAAAACTGCCGAAATACTACTGGAAAGAACTGTCTCAATGTTTCCCATTCTTAGGGCACGGTATAGTCGTTGGGGAGGTCTTACGGTTAAATGGAAAATCCCAGCAATAATTCCTAATGTCCCAGCTGCGATATGATGAGATGCAACTCCTCCAGGATTGAATGGGTTAAACCCTTCTGGTCCCCATGCGGGGGCAACTGGTTGAACACGTCCAGTCAAACCAAATGCATCCGAAACCCAAATCCCAGGTCCAAATAGACCAGTCACATGGAACGCACCAAAACCAAAACATAAGAATCCAGATAATAGTAAATGAATCCCAAAGATTTTTGGTAAATCTAAAGCCGGCTCGCCTGTACGTGGATCTTGAAATAGATCTAGATCCCAGTATACCCAGTGCCATATTGCGGCTAAAAAGAGCATTCCAGATAAAATGATGTGTGTTAAAGCAACCCCTTCAAAACTCCAAATACCAGGAGTACTTGAACTTTCTCCCGTAATTGTCCATCCTCCCCACGATTCTGTAATTCCTAGACGAGCCATGAAGGGCATAACGAACATTCCCTGACGCCACATAGGATTTAGTACAGGATCTGAAGGATCAAAAACAGCTAGTTCATATAGAGCCATTGAGCCAGCCCATCCAGAAACTAGCGCAGTATGCATTAAATGCACTGCGATTAATCTTCCTGGGTCATTCAGTACAACTGTATGAACACGATACCAAGGTAAAGCCATTTCGTTTTTTCTTTAATTGAAATTAAACAATTTATTCCTTTCTTAATTCTTAAAAACGAGTAATCTGACAAAAATCCAGTTCAAACTAAACTCTATTATATCAACCTTGTAATTATAGTAATATTGTATAGAAAAACTACTGCCAAATATTATTTACGCTTTTTGAAGCGTAAAATTTTATCTTTCTCTGCTATTAATTCCAGAATCCTAATGACCTGTCTCAGACGAGCCGTAATTAAAACGATGCATATACAGAAAACCACGTGGCTAAAGTAATATACGCAGAGCAATAATTTTACGCAATACTTAAGCTTTTTTTGTGTGAATCGATAATTACTATGGACTACCTTGCACTTCCAGACTCGTCCAACTTCCTTTTTTTTAGTTCTGAAAAGTCTTTGCAAATTCTCTAGCTACTTAGGTAATTTTACAACTGGTATTTGATTCCATAATATAGATTTATTTTTTTTAATGTATTTGCGAAAATACTGCGAAGTTATTTATTAAAATATACTATTAATTGAATTAATAGTATATTTTTCCTCCGCCCCATTTTTCCGCAATAATTTTTGGCTGAACTAATATATGTCCTGCGATTGACGTTAAGTCATCGTCTGTTAAAGTACGCATTCTTGGAAAAATATCTGCGCTCTTAATGCTTGGATGGATCTCGGCAATAGATTCTAAACCGTCAAATGTGGTAGGATTTTTCATATAATCAATCAATCCTTCAATACTATTCCTAGAAGGTGTTGCTAAGCTTAGTGCTTCGGTATCTAAGCCAACATTTGGATTTGTTTTTGTAATTCCTCCTGTATGACAAATACTACATGAGTTTAAGAAAAGTCTTTTCCCACGCTTTAATTGCTCTGGAGTTAATGTAATTGTTTTTGTTGCATTTAGAGGAACAGTTAAAATTGCTTCATCTAACTCTACTGCTTCTGTTGGATCCATAAGAACAGTACTAATTGCTAGCACGATCCCCACACACATCCCACGTTTTATCCCAACAATCACGCCTTCAGTAAAGGCTTTTCCAAGTTTTTTAGTCAAAGAAGGCTTCATAAATTAAATATCATTATCTTATATAAACATACACCACGCCGAACTATTATAATACATATGTCTGATATCGTGAAATGGCGAGATATTAGTTTGGACTTCATGATTCTGTTAAATCTAGTCATACAACTACTATAAGGCTTTCTTATAAGCTAAATAGGCAATTAAAGCTGGACCTATTAAAACAACTACAAAGGTAGTAAGTAATTGACTGATAACATTTAAATTCATAATGTTCTTTCAAGTTAGGTTAGTATAGTTTTTCATCATTTAGTACACTCTGTACAAATTCAATCTAATTCAAAATTTGTTCTCTTTTCTGTATTATTGTATAATTATGTAAGTTTGTCAAAGGGCTGCTAACTCAATGGTAGAGTACTCGGCTTTTAACCGGAAAGTTCTGGGTTCGAGTCCCAGGCAGCCCACTCTCGTACTAGTCTATCGTTTTAATGGAAGATATTGGTTTTCCAAAAGTCTTAAGTAGTATAGAAGACCCGTTTTCGGAAGATTCTTTCTATCCAAATTCTCTGCAATATAACCATACGTTTTTCCAATGATTAAGAGGTCTTTAGAGTTTGAAAACTTCTCCAACGTTTGAAACAAAGCGGGATTTCGAAATTCGTTTTTGGAATAAAAGTAAAAAATGGCTATTGGTTTCATAAACTTTTTGTCAAACTTTTTAAAAATGTTCGCAAACTGAACTAATGAAAAGATATTTTTTAAATAAACATTGACAAGTTTATAAAGAAAAAAATTCACAATAAATATTGTCAAAAAATAGAGTATCGCCAAAAAGAGTTCTGTACACATAACTTTGTACTTTTTTTAAATTCTAAAACACATTATTATTGTATACCATTATTGTCATATAGTATAAAAAACAAATTTTAACGCGAGTTAAGTTTCAGAGAGTTCTATTTTTTCATTTTCGTATCTTTTAAAGTTTCTTGGTCTGAGTTCTTTAAGAAACATCTTCTTCCCTTTTTTAAAAAATGAAGTAGTGTAACGGGACAGTTGACTTTTTTTTTATCTAGCTTGGCGACATTAGCTCCTTTTCCTAGGTCTATTCTCATAAATCTATGTCTCATCAAACAGAAGGCCTGGGAACCTTCTTTTCTAGCTAGCAACAATAGACTATTCGGGATAATAGTCTCAAGTGGAACCTAAAACTAATTTTATAAAAGAAGAAATATTGTCTTTTATGCAACTCTCTCTTTTTTTTCGGACCAACTAGAATCAACTTCCAATCTAGTAACACCGTCTTTATGACGAACAATAAAACCATTTATTTGTCAAAAAAAGAGATCTTTATTGTTCAAAACAATGATAATAATTCTTCAGGAACTTTTTTCCAATGCTGAAGAACAGCTAGTTTAAGGTCTTTACTTTGATAATTATTCCTTTCGTAGTAACAATTTTTTTCCTTTTGGCTACTTTACTTTTTCTGTTGAAGGCTCGAATGAAACAAGTAGAAAATTTTCTTTGGTTCTATTAATCGAAAAACTTCAACCTAACTTTAAAAATAAAAATTATGGTATGTACGGATTTCGTCCAGAAAAACCTTTAGATAACTTTTAGGGAGGGGTTGCTTTCGCAGACTCTAATGATGACTTTCGAAATATTTTGAATGAAGAGAAACACCCACTTTCTCTAAAAGAGATATTAAGGCTTTTTTAGATCCTTCCCATGATAAAATTTCATTAAAAAAAGTTGCTGTCCGCGCGAAGATAATCTGAAAAATACTATTGAGAGGGAAACTTTGATAAAAACAATAAGTAAATTCCAAGATCAAAAACTTTGACAAGAAGCAAAGCTCTGTTTTATTTTTCTGAGAATCTTATTCATATTTATATAAGAGAATAATATTTAATTTGCGAAACCTTTTTTACTGGACAAAATTTCTTATCTGACGATGCGGCGACAATACGTCAGGGGTTGCGCCTATGAAATAAATCCACTGTGTTCTTTTTTAATAGTCAAGCATTTTCTATAGGATATCTGTTTTTGCAAAATATTGTTTTGACAAAAAAAAGTTTTTAAAATACAATACTTTTAGTTGCAGTTTACGGGATGTAACGCAGTTTGGTAGCGTGTCTGCTTTGGGAGCAGAAAGTCGCAGGTTCGAATCCTGCCATCCCGAGTCCAAGAGATAGGATTACGAATGTATTCAATGGCAACTCGAGAGTTGAACTGACAATCTTCCTGTTTTCCATACTCGTTTGAAATATTTATTATTCTATTCGAGAACTTCTTGACTTCACTATATCCAAAGAAGCCTGGGAAACAAAAAAGAGATAACTTTCACGAGTGTTCTAACATCCTTCTGAGTTGACGATTTATTTGAATTATATCTTAAGTATATATGCCAATACCCCCAAGGGAATTCGAATCCCTGTTACCTCCGTGAAAGGGAAGTGTCCTAGGCCACTAGACGATGGGGGCCTTAGTGGTATATATAATTTATTTTACAATTTTTTGGCGCTCTTTGTCAATGCCTAATCGAATAAAAATTTGTTATTTTGTTATCTTTTCCTACTTTACTCTCACTTTCTCGATCTTTTTACGAAGTAATTATTTTTTATAAACCTAAAAAGGTATAAAACGTAGTCTGCTTCACAATTAAAATTTAGTAAATAAAAAAAGTCGAAAAGAGACACTTTTTTAAATTTGTCCAAAAGTTGTCTCCTCTTTGCCCTGAAATAAGTTTCGCTTAACTCCTTTATAGTTTGTGGAGGAAGCCACTCTTATTCCGTTATTTCTAACGCGGATAAGAAAATTAAGTTGTAAACTTAGAAATTTTTTTGAAGTAGTCACATCATAAAAGATTAAAGAAAAAAAACTTTATCAAATAAGGCTAGGATATGTGTCTAGATACTTTTTGGTTTTCGAAACGTGAGTTTTTATATGTCTTTAAATGTTACAATGCATGAGATTCGAGTGATTCTTATGTTGGGTTTACAAACAGTCCATTTTTAAATTTGTTTTCACCTAATAAAGCACGACGTACTCTCTTATTGAATTGTTCTAGAGAAATATGCGACGTTAAGTTTAAGCAAAAATGAACTGTTGTATAATAATAAACGTACTTACTTTATTATTGAAAAGATATATTTTTATGGACGGAAATAAACAACAAACCAATTTTGAAATTACTCAAGTAATTAATCAGCCGTACAAATATGGTTTTCAAACAGAAATTGAAAAAGAAAGCTTTCCAAAAGGATTAAACGAAGAAATTATCCGTTTAATGTCAGAGAAGAAAAAAGAACCCTCTTTTTTACTTGATTTTCGTTTAAAAGCATATCAAAAATGGTTTCAGTTAACAACTCCCAATTGGGCAAACTTAAGCATCTCTGAAATTGATTATAACGACATTAAATACTACTCTGTTCCCAAAACAAAAAAGAAATTGAACTCAATCGATGAGGTGGATCCTGCAATTTTGGAAACGTTTCAAAAGTTAGGAATTTCTTTAGCGGAACAAAAAAAGTTATCAAATGTAGCCGTTGATGCAGTTTTTGATAGTGTTTCAATTGGAACAACCTATAAAGAAAAACTGGCGAAAGCAGGGGTTATTTTTTGTTCCATTTCAGAAGCGATTCGATTCTATCCCGATTTAATAAAAACTTTTTTAGGAAGTGTTGTTTCTTCAGGTGATAATTTTTTTGCTTCTCTCAACTCTGCGGTTTTTACAGATGGCTCTTTTTGTTATATTCCTAAAAATGTTATCTGTCCATTAGAACTGTCGACATATTTTCGAATCAATGATAAAGACTCTGGACAATTCGAACGAACACTCATTATTGCCGAACAGAATAGTCGAGTCAATTATTTAGAAGGTTGCACAGCTCCTCAGTTTAGCGAAAACCAATTACATGCGGCGATTGTTGAGTTAATTGCTTTCGAAAATGCGCAAATCAAGTACTCCACCGTTCAAAATTGGTATAGTGGAGATAATGAAGGAGTTGGAGGAATCTATAATTTTGTTACGAAACGTGGACTTTGTATTGGGAATAAAGCAAATATTTCTTGGACACAAGTTGAAACAGGTTCATCCATTACGTGGAAATATCCGAGTTGTTTATTGGTGGGCGAAAAATCATCGGGCGAATTTTATTCCATTGCTTTAACGAATAATTATCAACAAGCAGATACAGGAACGAAAATGATTCATTTAGGAACGGAGACGCGAAGTAAAATTATTTCAAAAGGTATTTCATGTGGATATTCTAAAAATTCGTATCGAGGTCTAGTCAAAATTGGGGCCAAAGCGAGTTATGCTAGAAATTTTTCCCAATGTGACTCTTTTCTAGTTGGGGATTCTTCAATGGCCGCAACTTATCCTTATTTAGATATTGGGAATTCGACTGCAATTGTAGAACATGAGGCCACGATTTCGAAAATTAGTGAGGAACAATTATTTTATCTAATGCAAAGAGGTATTGGAGCGGAACAAGCGTTGAGTTTACTTGTGAATGGCTTTTGTAAAGAGGTAGTGACAATGCTTCCAATGGAATTTGCCATGGAGGCGGACAAATTATTATCATTAAAATTAATAGGGACAGTGGGATAAAAAATGGATCCAATTTTAACAATTACCAATTTAGAAGCAGTCTTTGGAGAGAAGGAAATTATATGCGATTTTAGTTTGGAAGTAAACCCAAGTGAAACTCATGTAATTATGGGACCTAACGGATGTGGAAAAAGTACTTTATCAAAAGTATTAGCGGGTCATCCTTCGTATACTGTGACGAAAGGAGAAATTATACTGAGAGGAAAAGATTTACTCTCTATGTCTCCAGAAGTACGTTCGCATGAGGGCTTATTTTTAGCGTTTCAATATCCACTTGAAATTCCAGGGGTGACAACCTTTGATTTTTTACGTCTTGCTTCTAACGAAAGAGCAAGATACCAAAAAGTCGAAGAACAAGATCCACTTGACTTTATGATCTCGGTGAACAATTTATTAGATAAATTAAAGATGAAAAAGGAATTTTTAAATCGGGATTTAAATGAAGGCTTTTCCGGGGGAGAAAAGAAAAGAAACGAAGTTTTACAGATGCTTGTCTTAACGCCGTCCCTCGTTATTTTGGACGAGCTCGATTCTGGCTTAGACGTAGATGCATTGAAAATTGTTTGTGAAAACATTAAAAATAATTTGCCACCTGGTTGTGCTTTCATTATTATTACGCACTATGCGAAAATTTTAACTTATTTAGAACCCACATTTGTGCATATTATGATCGATGGAAAAATTAAGGAGACGGGCCATATCGAATTAGTTGAAAAAGTAGAAAGAGAGGGGTATGAGGCTTTTGAGGTCCTTAGCCTGTAGATGTCCAATAGGATTCAGTGAGTGTATTTTTCCTTAGAATACTAAGGAAAAATATTATGCCGCTTTCACTTCAGATATAATTTTGTTAATTGCTTCTATTAAGAAAGTTTCTGCATCTCCCTCCAGCTTCTTTGAGGCTTTGACTAATTCGACAAACCTTCTATCTTTGACTGTGATATAATCTTGTAACGCTGCTACAAATGTTGTGATTAATGGAACAGGTAAATTATCAAGATAACCTTTTGTTCCTGCATAGATTAGCGCGACCTGCTCTTCCACTGTTTTGGGTGAGCTTTGAGGTTGTTTTAATAATTCTCTTAGCCTTTGTCCTCTTGCTAATTGTTGTAAAGTTGCTTTATCTAAATCGGAAGCAAATTGAGAAAACGCTTCTAGTTCAGCAAATTGAGCTAATTCTAATTTTAATTGCCCTGCAACTTTTTTCATCGCTTTAATTTGAGCGGCTGATCCTACACGTGAAACCGAAATTCCAACATCAATCGCAGGTTTAATTCCAGCATTAAATAAATCTTTTGATAAGAAAATTTGTCCATCTGTAATTGAAATCACGTTTGTCGGGATATACGCAGACACATCTCCGGCTTCCGTCTCAATAATTGGAAGGGCTGTCATACTTCCTCCACCGCATGCATCACTTAATTTTGCTGCACGTTCTAATAGACGTGAGTGTAAGTAGAAAACGTCTCCTGGGAATGCCTCACGTCCTGGCGGACGACGTAGTAGCAAGGACATTTGACGGTAAGCTTGTGCTTGTTTTGTTAAATCATCATAAATGACTAGTGTACTTCTTCCTTGATACATGAAGAATTCAGCAATACTTGCCGCTGTATAAGGAGCTAAATATTGTAAAGTTGCTGGATCACTTGCGTTTGCGGCAACAATGACAGTGTAGCTTAAGGCATTCTTTTCTTCTAAAACAGTAACTGCTTGTGCAACAGTGGATGCTTTTTGCCCAATTGCAGCATAAACACAAACTACATTTTCTGTTTTTTGGTTAATGATAGTATCTAAAGCAATAGACGTTTTCCCCGTTTGACGATCTCCAATAATTAATTCGCGTTGTCCTCTTCCAATTGGAATCATTGCATCAATGGAAACAATTCCTGTTTGCATAGGTTCACAAACGGATTGACGTGCAATAATTCCTGGGGCAGGAGATTCAATTAAACGAGTTGTTTCTGGTACAAGCGCGCCTTTCCCATCGAGTGGATTAACTAAAGCATCAACTACACGTCCTAATAAATCTTCTCCAACCGAGATTTGAGCAATTTTTCCAGTTGCTTTTACCGTACTTCCTTGTTTAATGTTGCGTCCAGTTCCCATTAAAACAGCTCCAACGTTAGTTGTTTCTAAATTTAGAGCAATTCCAATTGTGAGATCTTCAAATTCTAGAAGTTCTCCACAAGCAACGCTTTCTAAACCATAAATACGGGCAATTCCATCCCCAACCTGTAAAACAACTCCCACATCAGATTTTCGACTAATACCATTCGTATACTCATTTAACTTATTTTCTATAAAATTAGTTAATCTGCTTGGATTTTTCATATGCGTTATCTTTTTTTTAAAAAAGTTTAAACTTAAAACGAAATATATTTTTATCTAATTATAATTTATTTTCTCCACTAATAATATACAAATTTCTTTTCACACTTCTCTTTCGCAATCAAGATAGATACTAATGGAATATTATTTCTTAAATGGACAAAACTATGTTTCGTTGAAGAAACAACTAAACTCCGTTAATATACTGGCATCAATTTCGATGGAACGAAATTCCAGAATTAATCCACCTAATAATCGTGAATGATAAGACATATTTAGGATCACGTTCTTTGAATCTGTTAAAAATAATAACGCGTTTTGTAGAGCCGTTGCCATTGAATTTGTTCTTAATAATGGATTGGCGGTAACTACTCGAACTTTCGTTATTTTCTCAAATTTCAAAAAAATTTTTTCATACTCCTCGTGAATTGCAGGAATTAAAGAAATATGACTTCGTTCTGTTAACACTTTTAGAAACGCTTTCGATACGCTCGACAGCCCAGGATAAGATTCAAAAATGTCTAACTTTTTTTTTTCTAAATATGTCGGATTTTTTAAAAAATCAGCCATAACTGTATTCACATGGCATGTTCCACGCATGAATCTTAACTCTGCTCTTACCAACTTAGGAGAAAGACCATAGCTGGTCCCATCGGTAGGAAAAAGCGGATTACGAGATTCTCCTTTCACAACATTTTGGAACAAAGCCTTTGCATAAGTAGAGGCAATTTTATTAGTTAAACTCATGTGCTCGGTTCTCCCGTCAATTCATTAATTGTCGTTTCAAGTAATTTAGTCTTTTCTATTTGGGATAAACTTAAAAATTTGCGTAAGATTTTACTCGCCGTGATAAAAATAATATATTGTTGTAAATCAACAAACGTTCTATTTTCAAACTTACTAATTAAAGTTTCCGTGGCTGCGAAAGTTTCTGCTAAACCTACTTTCACCCTTTTATATTTGGTCTGAACGATCTCAACTTTTTCCTTGTCATATAGTGTTTTCCAAGATTGCAACCAGAATAAACTTTGTGTAAATCCTCTTTCTGCCTTCTCGTAATAGTTAGATGCGTCTAACACATCTTTTTGAGCATTTTCAATAGTTTGAATAATTTCCTCTTGACGCTCTTTTAACGACTTGCTAAATGAGATATTGCCATAGAATAGAAGACCAAATAATAGAAAAATGTTGACTACATTTGTTTCTAAAATGTTGGTATTAAATTCAATAAAAGGTTCTTCACTATTTAAAAAAAATGAAAAAAGGTCCCAATTCATAAATGTGATAACTAATTTTGATTTAGATAGGAAAAATTTTTATGAAATAGAATCGTTTATTTGGAATTCCTCCACAAAAAACGTATCTACTAATGAAGTCAGATCATCCGCCATATTCGAAACTAGATAGGCAGATTGAACCGCTAAATCTGCTTGTAATTGGTCTAAAATGACACTATGTTCGTCTTGAATAAAACAAATTTCCTCTTCAAAGTTTATATTTGTATACTCTTTGACAAGTTTGATCTGCCGATTCATTTCATTAACCTCGTCCGTTAATAACTCGACAGATGTGGTCAATCCGTCATATGCAACGATTAAGAAAATTCTGGAGTTACTTAGCGTCGTATTAATAAATTCAGAACGTTCATCCATTTGTTTTGAAATAGGTGAAAGAAATAAAAATGTAACGACTACTGCTAAAATTAAGAATAATAAAGCTTCCGTTGGAAGAGTGAAATCAAAATCAAAAAGCCCACTTGCATTAATGAAAAAAGTAATAGGGAAAGTCATAAAATTATTTGCATATAGGGTTAATACTTAGGATAAATTTGACTTAGAATTTTACTAAGTCAAACAATCTTTTTATCCAACAAAAGGATTAGCGAAAAGTAAAGATAAAGCGACTACTAATCCATAAATAGTTAAAGCTTCCATGAAGGCAAAAGATAATAAAAGAGTCCCTCTGATCTTTCCTTCTGCTTCTGGTTGACGAGAAATCCCTTCTACTGCTTGTCCAGCAGCGGTTCCTTGACCAATCCCAGGACCAATCCCAGCAAAACCAACGGCAAGAGCAGCACCAATCACAGAAGCAGCAGCAACAAGAGAATCTACCATAATCAAAATACAAATTTTTGAAAATTTTATTTCAAAGAATCAACAAATTTCAATGTCAGTTTTTTATTCAATAACTTCTGCAATATAAGCAGCGGCTAATGTGGAAAAAATTAAAGCTTGAATAGAGCTTGCAAATAATCCTAAAACCATAATAGGAACTGGAATTAATATAGGTACTAAAGAACATAATACGCTGACTGTTAATTCGTCGGCAACAATATTTCCGAATAAACGAAAATTAAGAGAAAGAGGCTTTGTAAAATCTTCGATAATATTAATTGGTAATAAGAAGACACTCGGTTTAATATAACGTCCAAAATACCCGAGACCTTTGATTTTAAATCCCGCTCCAAAATACGTGACAGAAGTTAAAAGTGCTAAACAAGCAGTTGTATTAATATCATTGGTAGGTGCCGCAAGTTCTCCGTGAGGAATTTCGATTAATTTCCAAGGAATTAATGCTCCCGCCCAATTTGAGCCTAAAATAAATAAAAAGACTGTTGCAACAAAGGGCAAAAATTGTGCATAGTAAGAAGGACCAAGTTGCGTGAAAGCAATTCCTTTAATTAGTTCGTAGACTACTTCCACCACATTTTGCAAACCTTCTGGCACTCTTTTTAAATTCGACGTTCCAATAACTAGGAATAAACTGACTAAAGCGACTACTACGGATGAAACAAAAATTGTTTCACCGTGTAAGTGTGCACTTTCAGTAAAGTTTACATATAAGTGAGATCCAACTTCAATTTTTGATAAAAGAAATGTGTGCATATGATTTTAATTGTTTTAAAATTTTTCCTCTTGCTTTTATCTATGAAAAGGAAGACGAAAAATCTATTTTTGACAAAAGACGTTTCCAAACAATCAACAAATTTCTTGAAAAATATTTTAAAAGTTTTTTCGACAAATGTTGAATTGCCTCACTTTTTCTCTATCCCTTATTATACCCGGATGAAATTCTATTAACCAAATAGTTCAAAATAAAGTTCACGGAAGAACTTGAATCGTCATTGGCCGGAATTGGATAAGGAATTAAATCTGGATTACAATTTGTATCTACAATACAAATTGTTGGAATCCCTAATTTTAAACATTCTTGAATCGCTAAGGAGTCTTTTAATTGATTCGTGAAAATTACTGCGTCAGGCAATGTTTTCATGTCTTTAATTCCATTGAAAAGGCGTCTTAATTTATCGAATTCCTTTCTTTTGGCACTATATTCTTTTTTTGAGAGTAATTCTAACTTTCCAGAACGATCTTGTTCTTCCAAATACTTTAATTGCTCAATTCGTGTCTGAATAGTTGGCCAATTCGTTAACATACCTCCTAACCAACGATAGTTAATATAGTAACTATCTGTTCGTTTTGCTTGCTGTGCAATGATACTTGAGGAAATTTTGTTTGTGCCCACGAATAAAAACTTTCCACCTTTCTTTGCTTTTTTTTCGAGTACATTCCCTGCTAATTTTAAAAGTTTAGACGTTTTTACCAAATCAAAGATATGGTATCCGTATTTTTCATATAAAATGTAAGGAGCCATTTTGGGATTCCACTCTCTTGGTTTATGTCCATAGTGCACGGATGCCTTGACATACTGTTTCGCAATTTCCTTTTTACTTAGAGTTTCACTCATATTTTTTATTAAGTTTCCTTTTTTTAAAACCTCGGATATTTATCAGATTCATTCGTGTAAAAATAAACATGATCTAAAGACTTTTTATAATTTAGAAAAGCTGAACCTGCTGGTATTAGTCTACCAATAATAACACATTCTTTCAATCCTCTTAACCAATCAGAGGTACCCTCAATTGCGGCTCTTGACAATACTTTTTTTGTTTGTTGAAAACCTGCAGCAGACATAAATCCATCTTTATTTAAAGAAGTAGCAGTTGTGGAACGAAACATTGGAATATACTCGGGTCCTGTTTGTTTCACGCTATCGGCTTCCATTACTTTTGAAATTTCGAGCAATAGCGAAAGACGAACAATTTCTCCAATAATTAGAGGTGTGTCGCCAGATTTAAAGACTTTGACATGGGACGTCATTTGACGAACAATAATTTCAATATGTTTACTTGCAATATTTACGTCTTGAGATTGGTAAATTGCTTGAATCGAATTGACGACTAATAATTGAAATTTATTCACACTTTTTAAGGTTCCTTTTCGAATTCCTTCTCGATCATTATGATACTTAAAAAAGATATAAAGAAGAGCATTTGGATCAATTACCCCTTCGGTAATTGGTTCACCTAGATCAATGAAATATCCTGGTTGAGCTAATGATTTTTGTGTCCAATGAACTTTATATTCCTGAATAGGATTCACCACGCGTAAAAAAAGATACCGTTGTTGTTTCGTCCAAATCATCATATCTCCGGTTGGATTGTGATAAGTGGAGCGATTGACATTTCGTTCCTCCCATTCGACCCACTTTTCATTTTTATCTTTTCTGAATAAATAGCGATTCGAAGGAGTATTTACCTCATTTTCGACTCGTGTCCATTTTTTTGCAATCTTTTTTGCATTTACTGTTTCATGTAAAAACGTATCTCCCAATAGAGCTGTTTTCCCGTCTTCCGGATTAATTCCTTCATATAATCGAAACCAGTATTCTTTTCCATTTTTTGATGTTCGTTCCGCAACAAATCCTTTTGGCAATAAAGTAGGTTCACAAAGTTTTCCATCGTAAAAACAAAAGCGCGACGGCGCTTGAGAATTAGCTGATTCAGAATATGGCGCTTGTAAAACACGAATAAATTGCCATTTTTTTCGCATTTTTGCACTGTGTTGATTTCGCAATGGAGCAGGACGGTAAACATAAGTTGTTAATGATTCTTTCCCTAGAATCGTTTCCGCTAGATCATGTCGAATTTCCTTGTCTTTCAAAAAAATACCCGGTGCATCTGCTAAAATAGCTACATTTTCCTTTGGACAACGAGCTTCAATTAATTCTTCGACTTTTGGTAAGCCTTGAACAATGTCTTCTGTTTGTTGTGTATAGTTTACTAACGTTGCCAAAACGGAATTTTTATCGATGAAATCTCCATGACTATAGTTCAAGATTGTTCCTTTACTCACGAAAATTGGCAACGCATTTTGAAAAATCATTTGGAAACCGTCTTTCTTTAAAAAGTAACCAGATTGACTCAATTTTAGCGTTTCATTTAATTTTGTACCTGCAATAATTCCTTTTTTCTTTGGAAGAGCAGGAAAATGGTCAATTTGTTCCGAATTTACTTTCCAAATGTCTGATTCAGTTACTAATAGTAAGACTTGACATTTAGCGTAATTTCGGCGTCTTAAGGAGTAGATTTTCCCCCCTCCTTTTCGTGGAAACATATGAATAAAACCTAAAGTAGTAAATGCATCGATATATTGATAGTTTTTAACTAGAACTGAAAATTTTTCTTCGTAAGGAAGATCAGCAAATAGTTTCTTTTTTACGAAAAGAGGGGGTAAATAATTTAAATCTATCTCTTTTTTTTTGTGCAAATTAATAATTGAAAGTTTATTTTTTTGATAGGTCACAATTCCTGAATGTGGACTCACCAATGCAATTTTAACGCAAGCCTTAGTTTTTGTCAGATATTCTTTACATTCAAATTTTGCTTCACGTGGAAGGGAAAGAATTTGTCCCGACTTTAACCATAAAACACCATCGTCATAATTTACTTTTACTGTCGGTTTTTCATCACGTGGGATACTTCTGACGCACAAATTTTCAAAATGAATTTCGCCTTCAAAAGTTGGATAAATAGGTTTTAATCGACGTTGACTGGCTAGAAAAGATTGATTTGAATACTCTGAAATAAGTTGATTATATTGAATAAACCCGGATTTTCGAATATAAAGAAGCGAACCGATTTCTAGAAAAATCTCTTCCGTAATCCCTCTCCAGTTAATGATCTTCAACGTTATTTCTTGTTGTAATTTTGAAACAATGGTTCCATGGGTGGTTCTACACAAACTAACTTTTAATGTACTAGGAATAGTAATTTTTCCCGAAAAAGGAGCACGAATTTGTTCTACCAATTCACTTGTAAAAATCCCTCCCGTATGGAACGTTCGCATGGTCAATTGAGTTCCTGGTTCTCCAATTGATTGAGCCGCAATAATTCCGACTGCCTCTCCTAACGAAATCAATTTATTTTGCGCTAAATCCCATCCATAACATTTTTGACAAATGGACCCACTTGCATTGCAAGTAATAGGAGATCGTAATTTCAGTTTGAGAGGTATTTGTTGTTTTAATATCCCCAAGTTTTCTTCATTTAAAAGAATATCTTGCATTACAAAACGGGATGTTTTTAACGATTTTGCACTGATTAATGTTCGTCCAATAATATTCTTTAAATTTGTTTTTGGTTGGAAAACTACTAAAACACCAATCGTTGTTTTGCAGTCAATTTCGCGAATAATTAGGTCCTGGGCAATATAAATTAATCGACGCGTCAAGTACCCTGAATCTGCTGTTTTTAAAGCCGTATCAACGATTCCTTTTCGCGCTCCATAGGAAGAAATGATATAATCAATTGAACTTAATCCTTCTCGGAAATTCGTCTGAATAGGTAAATCAATAATGCGCCCTTCTTGATCAGACATTAATCCACGCATTCCGACTAATTGTCTCACTTGTGACATATTCCCACGTGCTCCTGAGAATGCCATAATATACAAATTATTCGCCGGATCAAAGTTTTGATAGTATTCTACAATTCGATCTTTTAATGATTCTGTGGCAAAATTCCAACTATCAATAATTGTTTGAAAGCGTTCGGTATCTGAAACGGATCCTCTTTGCCATTGTTCACTCACATAGCGCATTTCTTCATTTGCCGCGTCTAAAAAATCTTTTTTAATTTGAGGAGTTTTTAAATCCTCAATATTAATAGAAATCCCTGCATTTGTTGCATAATAGAAACCTAAAAATTTCAAAGAATCTAATAACGCAGAAGACGAAATCATTCCAAAATTGGAAAATGTTTGATGAACAATATTTTCTAAAATTTTTTTAGTGACTGTACTTGTAATAATCATAATGTTCTTTAATGGACTAAATTTTTAAAATTCATACTAAAAATAACTCTTCCTGGGCTTGTCTCTAAGAATAAATCTGTAATTTCATAACTCTGATAAGGTCCTTCATGAGCTATAAAAATGCCGAGATTTGTAATTAAATAGTATTTTTCTGCCTTGGCTCCAATTTGAAACATTTTGTACAAAAAAACTTCTGTTTCATTTAAAAAAGAAGATTTCTCTTGAAAAATCACACGTTGATTTTCTACTTTGATTTGAAAATTAGCAAGGGAATAGCGAATTAAAATCGGTGTGTGAATGGTAATTTTCTTTTGATAAAAAGCACTTAATGCTTGACTTTCATTAGCGAACCATTTTTTGGTTAAGTATTTATTATTCGTGATCATTAGTGTTAAATAATAGCATCCGATTACCATGTCTTGCGTGGGTTTTAAAATCACTTCACCATTCGATGGAGATAAGACGTTATACGAAGGACGCATCATTGTGCGTGCTTCTAACTGACTGGCTTCATAAAGTGGTAAATGTACCGCCATTTGATCCCCATCAAAATCCGCATTAAATCCGGTACAAACCAGTGGATGTAAATGAAGAGCTTGTCCTAAAATAATAAGTGGGTCAAACGCTTGAATTCCAAAACGGTGTAAAGTCGGTGCTCGATTCAATAAGACACAGTGTTTTCTGGTTAACCGTTCTAATAATAACCAAACAAATGGTTTGTTTTTTCGGATAATAATGTGCGCTAGCTTCGTATTATGACTTGGTTTCTTGATTTTCGTTTTTAATAATTCATTCAATAAGAAGGGTTGGAATAATTCCGCAGCCATTTCATACGGCAATCCACATTGATTTAAACGTAAATTTGGGCCCACAATAATCACAGATCGACCCGAATAATCGACTCGTTTTCCTAACAATGATTGTCTAAAACGACCTTGTTTTCCTTCTAAAATTTCTGTTAAGCTTTTCAATTTTTTGTTGTTCAGCATAAACATTTTATTTTTTGCGACACGAGAATTATCGATTAAAGAATCTACTCCTTCCTGTAATAATTTTCGTCCTTGGATACCAATTAAGTCCGGAGCAACAAATCGGTATAAAAAATCGTGTAATCGTTGATTTCGCGTGATAATTAATCGATATAATTCATTGACATCCGCCGCAACCAATCGACCGCTTTCTAATTCTACTAGGGGTCTTAAATTTGGTGGTAAAACAGGTAATGTGGTTAAAACCATCCATCCTGGTTCTGTCTCACTCGCCATAAAACTTTCTAAAATACGAATACGAAGTAGATTTTTTGGTTGTAAGCGTGTCAGTTGCGGATTTAAATTATTGACACATTGTGTCGTAATTTGTAATCGCGCATCTTCAATTTCAATGGGTAAATCTAATGCGTCTAAGGCCGCTTTAATAATCTCTGCCCCTTTTCTTGTTTGACGAAGATTCGGTGACGAAATTCGTGCTTTTTGAAATTGCTTTAATTCGTTTTTTTCCTCGTCTTTGTATAAAAATTGGGGTAATGGATTTGGATACTTGTGTGTGAATTTGAATAAGTTAACGACTTCACCTAATTTATCTGGGGTGCATTCTTTTTCATCATAAGTACGTAAAAGAATGGCCAAATAACTTGGAGTTCCTTTTAAATACCAATTGTGCATTACTGGGCAAGTTAGTTCAATATAGCCCATTCGATATCTTCGAACACGAGCTTCCGTAATTTCAACTTCACAATCATCACAAATTGTATCGATGGCAAACCCATTGTATTTTCCACATCTACATTTCCAATTTTTAATTGGACCGAATATTTTTTCGCAGAATAATCCATGAACTTCGGGTTGATGCGTGCGAAAATTAATTGTTTCCGGACGCATGACTTCACCAATAATTTCTCCGGTGGGCAATGTGCGTTCGGACCAACTTTTAATTCGTTGAGGAGAAGCTAAACTAATTCGTAGATAATCGAAAGAAGCATGTAAATCTTCTAAGGCTAATAAACTCTTCTCAAGTTCTAAAACTTCTAATGATTTTGCCATTTTTTTTTGTTTAGATAAATAAATTTATTGAATCCACTTTTGATTATTAAAGGGAGAAGCTGGCCAATTATGTTGTCCTATTTTTTTCAATAGACGTTTCTTCTCTTTTTCTTTTTCTTTTAAATGAGGATCAGATGTATCTTCCAAAAATTTCGGAAATTCCTCGGCTTTTTTACGCGCCAATAAAGCTCTTAAATGAAGACGTTTTTCCATGTCTTGGAAAATGTCTTTTTCAATATCCGTAATATTTGTTGTGGAATAAAAGCCATGGTCAAGTTTTCGCATAGAAAAATCTAACCCAAGAGCTTGTAATTCACGAACAAGAGCCAGAAAAGCCTCCGGAACTGAAGGAGTCGGTTTATCCACTTCTTCTCGAACTAAGATAGCTTCATACATGTCATTTCGTCCATCGATATCATCTGATTTAATCGTTAATAATTCTTGCAAAGTATTGGAACATCCATAAGCTTCCAATGCCCAAACTTCCATTTCACCGAATCGTTGTCCACCTTTCTGAGACTTTCCTGCTAAAGGTTGTTCCGTAATCATCGAATAAGGTCCTGTCGCTCGTGCATGAATTTTATCTTCTACTAAATGAATTAATTTTAAGATATAACTTTTTCCAACAGTAATTGGATTATCAAAATATTCTCCCGTTCGTCCATCGCGTAATAATATTTTCCCAGGAGAATAAGGATTGAATAACCATTTTTCGTTCGATTTTATTGCAGCTTCTTTTAATTTTTGATTGACTAAAATACGTGATGCTTCTTTTCCATAAATTTCATCAAACGGAGAAATCTTAAATCTGTTCCCTAATTTCTGTCCAGCCAAGCCCAACAAACACTCTAAAACTTGTCCAACATTCATTCGAGAAGGTACTCCTAATGGGTTAAAAATGATATCAATTGGTGTTCCATCTGGTAAATATGGCATATCTTGCGCAGGCAAAATACGAGAAATAATGCCTTTATTTCCATGTCTACCGGCTAATTTATCTCCTACTTGAATTTTACGAATTTGCGCAATGTAAATTCGGACAATATCCGAAAAGGACGGAAAGGACGTGGTGTCCTTACTCAATAAATTGGGGGAGATAATTCGTACATCAATGACTCGTCCTTCCGTTCCATGGGAAACTTTGAGTGATGTATCTCTAAAAGAGGGCTTTTTTTGTCCATAAAGAGCTTTTAATAACTTTGCTTCTGGCGAAGGGTCTTCATCACAAGGTGTTAACTTTCCTACTAAAATATCATGCTCTTTGACATAAGATCCGATTTTAACAATTCCTTCTTCATCTAAATGACGACGAATAAAAGTTGTTAAATGAGGTAAATTACTTGTTAATTTTTCACTTCCGGTTACCGAATAACTTAAATTTGTTTCATGCTCTTCAATATGAATTGAAGTTAAACAATCCTCATAAATAATTCGTTCATTAATCACAATTGCATCCTCATAATTATATCCTTCCCAAGGCATATAACCAATTGTTAAATTTCTTCCTAAGGATAATTCACCGTCATTCGTGCTTGGACCATCTGCGATAAGTTGACCGGAAAAAACTTTCTCACCAGGCCAAACAATAGGACGTTGATTAATCGCTGTCTCTTGATTCGAACGATAATACTTTCGTAAATAATACGTAATACGTTGCTTTGATAAATCATCCACACGGATCATATTCGCCGAAGAGTGAAAAACAATTCCTTCACAATAGTTCTTCACCACCATTCCTGAATCTAGAAGAGCAATCGCTTCAAGTCCAGTTCCAATAATTGGTTTTTGAGTGTAAATAAGTGGAACGGCTTGACGTTGCATATTTGAGCCCATTAAAGCACGATTCGCATCGTTATGTTCTACAAATGGAATTAACGCTGTTGCTAAGGAAATAATTTGCAAAGGTGAAGTTGTCACAAAATTAACATTTACTTGCTTTTCAACAGAAAACGAATAATTGGCTTTCACAGAAATATATTCTGACTTAATCTTATTTTTTTTGTCAACTTGAATGTCCGCAAAGGCTACTTTGGTTAAAGATTCAAGTTCTGGATTCAAAAAAATAGGTTGTTTATTGCAATGTAATACTTTCTCGTCGAGAACAAAATAAGGAGTTTCAATCCAGCCTAAAGAGCCAATTCGACCAAATAGTGCCAGCGAAGTGATTAAACCTGCATTTTGTCCTTCCGGTGTTTCAATCGGACATAATCTTCCATATTGACTTGGTTGGATATCTCGAATGACTGGACTTATATGATCTCGCTGAACTCCATTCGGTCCAAAAACACTAATTCGTCGTTTATGTGTTAATTCAGCCAAAGGGTTGACTTGATCCATAAACTGGGAAAGCTGACTTGTCTTAAAGAATTCTTTAATTGCAATTGTGACTGGACGAGGATCTAATAGCCAATCCTCTGGATCAAATGAAGGTTCTAGATCAAAATTTAATTTGGGTGAGTTCGCCACCGAAGAATATCCTTCCGCCAAATTCTTTTGAAGACGATAAAATCCTACACGTATAGTATTTTGCAACAATTCTCCAACCGACCGAATCTGTTTGTTCTTTATATGATCAATGTCATCACTTATTCGATCATAATATTTTAACTCAAGTAAACCATCGATAATTCCAAGAAAATCCTGAAGTGTCAAATAAGTAACTTCTTTGGGTAAGTTCAAGCTCAATTGTCTATTTATTTTATATCGACCAATTTCGCCAATCGAAAAGTGTCCTACTTTATCGTTAAAGAAAAGTTTTCGTATTAAATCTTGAACGGCAATTTTTGGCCATACTGGATAGTGCTCGGAAACTTTTGATGCATCTCGGCGAAATTGATGATTTGAAAGATAATGGGAATAAAATAGGTTATCTTGAAATTCTTCATAGTTCAAGCCAAGATATTTAATCAAATCAAACAGGAAAAGTTTATGCTCATCAGAATCTTCCCTGTCCTTTTTCTTTCGTTTTTCTTCGGGATCTGAAGCTTTAGACTTGAAATCATTTAATTTCATATAGATACGATCCTTTGCTTTTAGATCTTTATTTTTCTTCTCCTCTTCTGTCTTTTTAGCTGTATCTAAAATAAATTTAGTCCAAATCCCACGATTTGAAATGATTGTCGCTGTATAAATTGTTCTTCCAGCTCTTCCAAACTCTTTCTTAAAATAAATGCCTGGACTCCGTATAATTTGACTAATGACAACCCTTTCACACCCACTAATAATAAAAGTTCCCTCTTCCGTCATTAAAGGGATTTCTCCAAAAAAGATATCTTGTTTGACGCGAATTTTTTGCGGAGTTGAGTTTTTGCCTGCTACTCTAGAGTTTTCTTTTTTTCTTTTTTTAATCAAAGAAGCAGATTCTTTCCCCTTTGTGTCTAATTTAGGATCAAAAGCGTATGAGTATTCACCTGGAATATACAATTGAATTGTATAGCTAATGTCACGCTTTAAACAATTGTCAATGCTATAATTAGGACCTTTTAGTTTGATATCATTTGTATAAAGATAAACAAAGCAGGGTAAAACCCTCTTCGTCACACGAGTCGGAACTTTAATTTTTGCAATAAAAGGATTCGGGAAATTTGCTAACTCTTCCGTAATTCCGGTTGATAAAAAACGGTAAAAACTGGCGCGTTGGATCTCAGCTAAGTCACCAATATTATTGACAAAGATTTTATTCATTGTGATATTATATAATTTTTAAACAAAGATTTGATAACTGGAAACCAGTTATTGATTCACTTAGAAGCAATAGGAACTAATTAAAAATATTAAGTACTTTATGCTTATGTTTTCAAAACATAAGCTGTAATTTACTTAATATTGACCGTTTGGAATAATCTATTTACATTCGATTTCTTTCTTGCTGCCGTGTTTTTATGAATCACGTTCTTCTTTACAGCTTTATCGATAATACTATATAAGTTATTCATCACAGGGCTTATTTCTAAAAGAAAACTCGCAGGCTCAGAGTCCGTCTCTTCAAGTTTATAACCTTTCATTTTTAAATTGAATAATTTTGTTAACGTTTTAATTGTCGAACTGTAACGACGATTAATCATTCGATTTCTTCTATTTTGTGCAACTATTTTTCTATTTCTTTGTTTTTTATTCATCAACACTTTTTAAAACTTATCTTTATTTTAATGCTTCTTACTAGTAAGAATAACATAATCGGTTTGAATAAGCTATCTCACAATTTTTTGTTCTAGGTAAGAATCAAATTTCATGTTATAATTTTTTAGTACTTGAAGTACAAAACTCTTCGTTTAAAACGTAAATTTAATTTTTAAATCCTTAATATGGCAAAAAGTAAAGGACCTCGTATTGTCATTACCTTAGAATGTTCTGAATGCCGACAAAGTGATGTCCAAAGAACCGCGGGGGTTTCACGTTACTTAACGTCAAAAAACAGACGTAATACACCGGATAAGCTACAAATTTTAAAATACTGTAGATATTGTAATAAGCATACAATTCATAAAGAGACAAAATAAACTAAAACAATATGGCCTTAAATTATTGGAGTAAAGATAAAAAAGCTGCCGGAGGGAATCCAAAGAAAAAACGCATTAATTGGCAACAAAGTTTAAATTCTAAGGAAAAGGATTTTTCCAAGCCAGTTAAAATTAAAAAAAGTTTACAATATATATTGTTATTAAAGAGATTTCGTCACAGTGTAGACTATAAAAATGTGAAACTATTGCGCGCGTTTTTGACGAAGTACGGGAAGATCCTTCCTCGCCGTAAAACACGTGTCACGATTCAGGCACAGCGCCGCGTAGCCAAAGCAATTCGAAAGGCGAGAGCATACGGCGTCCTTCCATTCATTTGCGATGTCAAAATCTAGTTCGTAATTATTTAGAAAATTTTAATTAGAATTTATGAGAAAAGCCAGAAATAACAATAATTTTATTGATAAGACTTTCACTATTATTGCAGATGTTATTTTGCGCGTTTTTCCAGCTAGTCAGCAAGAAAAGAAGGCTTTCTCATATTATTTGAATGGTTTATCAGCTCAAGATGAAGGAGAATATGCTGAAGCGTTGAATAATTACTATCAAGCTCTTCAGATTGAAGAGGATTTATATGATCGAAGCATTATCTTATATAATATTGGATTAATTTACTCTAAAAATGGAGATTATCTAAAGGCATTAAAGTATTATTATTTTACAATTTTTATTAACCCCCGCTTTACCTCTGCTTTAAATAATATTGCCGTAATTTATCACTACCAAGGGATTAAAGCAGCTGAGAAGAAATGTTATGGATTATCGGAGTCCCTTTTGCAAAAAGCAACATTTTATTGGACAAAAGTTGTGAAGATCGACCCAGACTCATACATTGAAGCGTGGAATTGGTTGAAAACCACACGTCGTGTAAAATTTTAGCTCTTTTTTCTCCATAGTTCAATTATCGAGTTGGAGAGTCTATTGAAATCCGGTTAATTCTTGGTCACTTATTTAGATTTATTATTAAAAAAAGTATTTATGGACTTAACCAAAGGTGATGTTTGCCAAATTATTGGACCAGTTGTGGATGTTGAATTTCCGGAAGGAAAAATTCCACGTATCTATGACGCTTTAAAATTGAAGAAGACTGATGTCAATGGACTCCCTACAGGCGAAGTTATTGTTGCGGAAGTTCAATACTTAATCGGAGAAAATAAAGCTCGCGCAATCTGTATGACTTCTACAGATGGTTTAAAAAGAGGAGATAAGGCAGAAGACACGGGATCGCCAATTATGGTTCCAGTGGGGAAGAAAACTTTAGGGCGAATCTTTAACGTTTTAGGAGAACCTGTTGATGAATGTGGACCCGTAGGAAAGACTGAATTCTACTCAATTCATAGGGACGCACCCGCTTTCGTAGATTTAGAAACAAAGCCAAGTATCTTCGAAACAGGAATCAAAGTGGTTGATTTACTCGCTCCCTATAGACGTGGTGGAAAGATTGGTCTATTTGGTGGCGCTGGAGTTGGAAAGACAGTTTTAATAATGGAGCTAATAAACAATATTGCCAAAGAGCACGGAGGAGTATCTGTATTTGCTGGTGTGGGGGAAAGAACTCGTGAAGGGAATGATCTTTACGCCGAAATGAAAGAATCTAAAGTAATTGATGCGAATAATTTTGAAAATTCCAAAGTTGCCTTAGTCTATGGACAAATGAATGAACCACCTGGTGCAAGAATGCGTGTTGCATTAACCGCATTGACTATGGCAGAATATTTCCGTGATGTGAGCAAACAAGATGTCTTACTTTTCGTGGATAATATTTTCCGTTTTGTTCAAGCTGGATCAGAAGTGTCAACACTTTTAGGACGTATGCCGTCCGCGGTTGGATACCAGCCAACACTTTCCACTGAAATTGGAGAGTTACAAGAACGTATTACGTCAACAAAAGAGGGTTCCATTACATCTATTCAAGCTGTTTACGTTCCAGCGGATGATTTAACGGATCCCGCACCTTCTAATGTTTTCCGTCATTTAGATGCGACAACAGTACTTTCTCGTCAATTAGCCGCAAAAGGAATCTATCCAGCAGTAGATCCCCTTGACTCAAGTTCAACAATGCTACAGCCAGGAATTGTAACCGCAGAGCATTATGCGTGTGCACAAAGCGTTCGTTCCACTTTACAAAAGTATAAAGAACTACAAGAAATTATTGCTATCTTAGGGCTTGATGAATTATCTGAAGATGATAGGTTAATCGTTGGACGTGCAAGAAGAATTGAACGTTTCTTGTCACAACCTTTCTTTGTCGCTGAAGTATTTACAGGACTTACAGGGAAATATGTATCATTATTAGATACAGTGGCTGGATTTAAAAAAATCTTGGAAGGAGAATTTGATACTTACCCGGAGCAAGCGTTTTATCTTGTTGGAGGAATCGAAGAGGTAATTCAGAAAAACGAAGAAATTAAGAAAGCAGAGAAAAAAGAATAAGAACCACTTGGGATGAGTGTTAAGAAAATTATTTCTTAACATTCAAATTATTTGCTATTATCTTAATAATGTGTTATGATTAATACAAGCTAAATTTTAAAAACTCTCTTATTTTAAATTCCTTCTTTCACGTGAAAGAATTATTTTCGTAAAAGAAAAAAAGGAACAAAGTTTTTCCTTCCGGGACTTTCTGGATTCGACATAAGTTTTTATGGACATGGGTTCAAATCCCATAAGTTCCAAACTTTGACATCCGTGGCCGAGTGGTTGAAGGCAATGGACTCATAATCCATCTTCGTAAGAACATCGCTGGTTCAAACCCAGCCGGATGTAGAAAGCAAAACTAACGCTTTCCTTTTAAACGAGTAGCTTTTCCTTGTAGTTTGCGAATAAAGTAGAGCTTGGCACGGCGAATTTTTGAAGCTTGTTTCAGTGTAATAAAAGCAATCTTAGGAGAGTAAACACAAAAGACCTGTTCTACGCCAATTCCTTGGACATTCCTACGAAGAGTAAAACTTTTTCCAAGTCCTCTATTCTTCTTTGAAATAACTAATCCTTGATACGTCTGGATACGTTCTTTATCTCCGTCTGGGATTTTATACTCTAATTTAATAATGTCGCCAATCTGCACACTTACTTTTTTTTCCAAGGCATGATTCTCTACCATTTGTTTTTCAACAAGGGATATTAAAATTTTATTCATAATTCTTTTCGTTTAATTTGAATTTCTATACTGCTAACTATCTACAATAGTAGATATTAGAGATTAAGGAAAGAGTTCGCCTGATGTCTTTCTGATTCTTGTCAATTTGATTTAACTAAGTAAAACTACATAAAAATGAAGAAATAAAAGGGATTAGAATTATTGAGCAGTAAAAAATGTTAAAATTATTCAAAAAATAAAATTTATTGTAAGAAAAGGGAAAAGGTAATACACAGACTACTACAAAATTGAGTATCAGAGGTTTAAAACATTTTTATGTAAGTGCCCCAGTGTGATATAGTAAACTCATCAGGCGGATGTAGCCAAGCGGTTACGGCAACGGGTTGTGATCCCGTCATTCGCGGGTTCAAATCCCGTCTTTCGCCTTCTCTTTTCCTTCACCTCAATCATTTTGAAAAGATTTTGACGGAATTTAAATTGATTGGTATATTCTAATTAGATTTAAAATGGAATAACTGATAAAAAATGGTTAGATATACAGGTCCTCGAATACGTATTATTAGAAGACTGGGCTTATTGCCTGGTTTAACAAGAAAAAGTACTAAAAATAGAACGAAAACTCCTGGTCAACACGGAAAATTAATTTTTACAAAAACGAAACGTTCCTCTTTATCAGATGATTATCGTGAACGTCTATTTGAAAAACAGAAACTGCGCTTTAATTACGGTGTGACAGAGAAACAATTAGTTCGCTACTTCAAAGAGGCAAAACGTCGGAACGGGGCAACAGGGACCTTACTTTTAGAATTGTTAGAAGCACGCTTAGATTGCGTGGTCTATCGCTTAGGATTTGCTTCTACAATTCCTGCGGCTCGACAAATTGTCAATCATGGTCATATTTTAGTAAACAATCAACTTGTTGACATTGCAAGTTTTTATTGTGCGAAAGGAGATGTTATTTCTATTCGTGAACGTTCACAATCTAAAAAGTTAGTTCAAGGAAATTTTGAGATTCAACAACAAAAACGAAAACTAATTCAACGCCGTATGAAGCGTGTGAATTTAACCCAATCTCGTTTCCAAAGTTTATTACCAAGTCATTTAGAAGTAAATCAGGAAGATTTTGTTGGAAAGTTTTTATCTCCGGTAAAACGAAAAGATGTTCTTTTACGAATTAATGAATTAAAAGTTGTGGAATACTACTCTCGTTAATCAAATTTAGTTGACGTTCTTAACAAAAAATCGCTATAATAGTCCATAATAGACAGAATGAGGTTAAAAATTCGATTTTTATGGGTAAAGATTAGTCTGGGAAATAGAATGGAACCCATTTTCTTTGTTTATCTTTAGAAATTTGAAGCCATTTCATATTCATTGAAAATTTTTTAGCACTTAATAAAGGGATCACTTTCAATGGTTAGTTTTCCAAAAATGTATTAAAATTTGATAATAGATAGACAAAAAAGATGAGTGATGCATCAGAAAGAACGCGTATTAAATCGGAACGTTATGAATCTGGAGTAATTCCATACAAAAAAATGGGTTATTGGGATGCTGAGTACACGGTGAAAGAATCTGACGTTCTTTGTCTTTTCCGTATTACACCACAACCTGGAGTTGATCCAATTGAAGCAGCAGCAGCTGTTGCAGGGGAATCATCTACAGCTACTTGGACAGTTGTATGGACGGATTTATTAACTGCATGTGATGTTTACCGTGCTAAAGCATACTTTGTAGAAGAAGTTCCAAATGCAACGGATGAGTTCTTCGCATTTATTGCTTACGAATGTGACTTATTTGAAGAAGGTTCACTTGCAAACTTAACCGCATCTATTATCGGGAATGTTTTCGGATTTAAAGCTGTGAAGGCGTTACGTTTAGAAGATATGCGTCTTCCGTATGCGTACCTAAAGACTTTCTTAGGTCCAGCTGCTGGAATTATTGTAGAACGTGAAAGACTTGACGTCTTTGGACGTCCTCTTTTAGGTGCAACTGTTAAACCGAAATTAGGTCTTTCTGGTAAAAACTATGGTCGTGTAGTTTATGAAGGATTAAAAGGTGGTTTAGATTTCTTAAAAGACGATGAAAACATTAACTCTCAACCATTCATGAGATGGCGTGAACGATTCCTTTACTGTATGGAAGGGATTAACAAGGCAGCAGCAAGAACAGGGTCAGTCAAAGGTTCTTACTTAAACGTTACTGCAGCCACAATGGAAGAAATGTATGAGAGAGCAGAATTTGCTAGAGAATTAGGATCTATCATTATCATGATTGACCTTGTTATTGGATACACAGCAATCCAATCAATGGCTATTTGGTCACGAAAGCATGATTGTATTCTTCACTTACACCGTGCAGGAGCATCTTCGTACACACGTCAAAAAGTTCATGGAATTAACTTCCGTGTTATCGCAAAATGGATGCGTATGGCTGGTGTCGATCATGTCCACGCAGGAACAATTGTTGGAAAACTTGAAGGAGATCCAAATACTGTTAAAGGATTCTATGACGCATTACGTTTACCATACTTAAAAGAAAACCGTGCTTTTGGTTTATTCTACGATATGGATTGGGCATCTTTAAGAAAATGTATGCCAGTAGCTTCTGGAGGAATTCACTGTGGACAAATGCACCAGTTAACTCACTTATTAGGTGAAGACGTAGTTTTACAATTCGGTGGTGGAACAATTGGTCACCCGGATGGAATTGCAGCAGGGGCAACTGCTAACCGCGTTGCATTAGAAACTATGGTATTAGCTAAAAATGAAGGTATTGACTATTTAGAAAATGGTGCAGAAATCTTAAAAGACGCTTCTAAGAGTTGTGGTCCTTTAAGAGTTGCATTAGATTTATGGAAAGCAATTACATTTGACTATGCTTCTACGGATACTTGTGACTACGAATCAACACCAACAGCAGCTTCTTCTTAAGCTTTTACTTTCTTCAGATTGACGCATTTATTATTTAATTAAATTATTCCATTTTTCACATCAAGAAATAGATAAAATTTATTATGACAAGACTTTCACAAGGTTGTTTCTCTTTATTACCTGACTTAACTAACGACCAAATCAAAAAACAAGTTGAATATTGTATTAACGCAAACTTTGCTATTTCAATTGAATGGACAGATGATCCACACCCACGTAACTGTTACTGGGAAATGTGGGGATTACCTCTTTTCGACATGCCAGATGCATCTGCAGTAATGTATGAAATCTCTCAAGCTTGTCAAGCGCATCCTTCTGTTTATATTAAAATCAATGGCTTTAACAACGCCAGAGGAGTGGAAAGTACAGCAATTTCATTCATTATTCAACGTCCAACTTTTGAGCCTGGTTTCTATTTAACTCGTCAAGAATCAAGCGGAAGAAAGATTGTTTACACAATTCATAGTTACGCTGTACAAGCAGCTGGCGAAGGTGCTCGTTACAACTGAGACCTTTAGTATTGATAGAAAAGGAAACTATTCTTAGTTTCCTTTTCTCTATCTCATCCACTAATTTTCTTGCTTCAATAAAAAAAGTTTTTATTTTAATTTTACTTATTTTCTAAAACTCTAGTTATGGCTAAAAATTTAAAAGATTTAGTGCTCAGCACTTCGGATTCGATTGATATTAGAGATTGTTACATCCAGACGGGAATCGAAGATATTTTATTAACCATGGATAATGAACTTGTTGGGCTAAAAAACGTAAAGAATCGTGTACGTGAAATTTCTTCCGTTTTGTTATTTGATCGTATCCGTGAAATCCAAGAATTAGCGACATTAAATACTAGTCTACATATGGCTTTTACTGGAAGACCAGGAACTGGAAAGACATCTGTCGCCGCTAAAATTGCTCTTGTTTTGCGAAATTTAGGTTATCTAACGAAAGGTCATGTTTCAAATGTCACACGTGAAGATTTAGTCGGACAATATGTTGGTCACACTGCCCCAAAAACACGTGAACAATTACAATTAGCTTCCGGAGGAGTTTTGTTTATCGATGAAGCTCATCATCTATATAAACCAGATAACGAAAGAGACTACGGATCCGAAGCAATTGAACTTTTATTACAGGTAATGGAAAATCAAAGAACGGATCTACTTTTAATTTTTTCAGGTCAAAAGCATAATATTGACAAATTCTTTAATTCAAATCCTGGGATTTCATCCAGAATTGGAAATCATGTCGATTTTAAGGATTATAAATTAGATGAGTTAACGGAGATTACACAGTTTTTACTACACAATGATAATCGTTATAAATTCACGCCAGAAGCTTTAGAGGCTCTTGTTTTTTATATTGAACAATTAATTCAATTTCCAGCTTTTGCGAATGTTCGAACAATTAAAGTTTTCTTAAATCAATTATTAGCCTACCAAGCAGTTCGTGTGGAAGATACATTAATCAAAGAAGGTAGAATTGATTATGATACATTGGTGACTCTAACAAAACAAGATTTTACTGGTTTAGTTCCAGAAGATTTTATTAATATTATCGGAAGTGAAAAGGTAAACTTATTGCGTCAGGCTTCCCTGAATACAATATAATAAGTCATATCTTTTCTGTAAAGTTTTTCTTTTACCGCGTTTTTTTGGAAATTTTTTCCTAAGTATCCTTTCTACTTTTTTATTTAATAATCAAACTTCAGTCATATGCGATTTCTTTTATCTACCCCGACATATAATAATGAGCAATCGAATACAACAAAAGTTCGTGCTTATTTACAAACCGGAATTGCTGACATTTTTACGCAACATAACGACTTAATGGGACTAATCAGCAATAATATCCTTGAAGTCGAAACAAATTTTGAAAATAAAAGTGAGAAATTTATTTTTATTCTTCAACAAGCTGTTTTTGTTGTTTCGAAAAAAGGATTACCCCCAGAAGACGAGAAGGAAAAAAGAAAAGAAGAAACAACTATCTACGTCTATGCAAACGACGTTCGCGAAGTGAATTCAAGTCTTTCCATCGATGACCTCACGAAAGAATATGATGCGAAAGAATCAGAGTTACTAAATGAGCTTCAAATACCAAAGGTAGAAGGTGAATCGGATGCGATAAAAAGGGCAAGAACGGAAAGACTTCGCAAATTAAAAGCGGATAAGCTATACTTAGAGGAGGTTTTAAGAATCATCAAGAAATTAAAAAAATAGAAAGATTTCAGAAATGTTAAATCTCGATGATACCTCTTTACGCCGTTATTTCTATAAAAAGCCAAGAGACGTCTATTTAAGAGTACTTAATTATTCGAGTGGAGCAATCATTTTTGTGTCTGTATTGCGCGCACAGATAGCAGAAATTAATTTATTACAATTGCTGCCCGGATTTTACTATCTTTTACTCCTTATTTCTCTTATTATCATCGTTTTATTATCAGACGCTCTTTTTCGTCTTCCAAAAGAATTCGACCAACAAACTCGTTATGGGTCAAGAACACTAAGTAAGATAGAATTGTTTCTTATACTCAGATTTGGGTGTTTTATCTTATCTGTTATCTATTTGATTCTTTTCCTAGATATTGTACCCTTAAGTTTTGATTCGCTTGATACTCATGCAGCCGAAGATGCGGAAGATCTTTGGTCATTTGGAGGTATTCTTATTCTAGAAGTTTTTCTAAGTCTACTTGGTTTCCTCTTCGCACAGATACCAATTGTGCTTGTCCTTGCTTTGAACACGGAAAAAGAAAGTAGAATTTTAGCCGACGTTTGGCAAAATTTTAGTTTTGTTACTTTCATAATTTCTGGAATGATCACTCCTACTGTTGATGCGTATACACAACTTACTTTGTCATTTTCCGTATTGGGTATATATCTTACTGTTTTGAATAAGATTGAGAAACGTAGTAATTCTAAACATATAGGTGTTTCCTCTTTGGTTTTCTAAATTATCTAATTTTAATTTTTATTATAATTAAACACATGAAAAAATCACAAGTCTTTCAAACATTTTTCGCAGCTTTGGCAGGTATTCTTATTTCTTTTCCCCAAAGCTCTTTTGCCTTCCCTATTTATGCACAACAGGCTTATGAAAACCCTCGTGAAGCGAATGGAAGAATTGTATGTGCAAATTGCCATTTAGCACAAAAACCTACAGAATTCGAAGCACCATCTGCTGTTTTGCCGGATACAGTTTTCGAAACAATTGTCAAAATCCCTTATGATTTAACAGCACAACAAGTATTAGGAAATGGACAAAAGGGTGGATTAAACGTTGGAGCAATTGTTCTCTTACCAGATGGATTTAAATTGGCTCCTAAACCACGTTTGGATGCAGAATTAAAAGCGAAAATGAAAGGGATTTATATCACACCTTATAGCCCAACGAAGGAAAATATTCTAGTAATAGGTCCAATTGGGGGGGAAAAAAATCAAGAGATCATGTTCCCCATTTTATCTCCTGATCCAAACAAAGACAAAAATGTATTTTTTGTGAAGTATCCAATCTATGTTGGAGCGAATCGTGGACGTGGTCAAGTTTATCCAACAGGAGACAAGACGAATAATAATCTATTTACTTCGAATGTAAATGGAAAAATTCAAGAAATTAAACAAACAGAGAAGAATTCTGAATTAATGATTTTAACTTCTAGCGGAGAATCAAAAGTACTTACAGTACCGAAAGAATTACCATTAATTGTGAAAGTAAATGATGTTATCAAACAAGACCAGCCATTAACTTTAAATCCAAATGTAGGTGGATTTGGACAAGCAGAATCGGAAGTTGTTTTACAGGATCCAAGTCGCATCTATGGATATGTGGCTTTTTGTTTTTCAGTTATTATTACTCAGACAATGTTTGTTCTGAAGAAGAAACAATTCGAGAAAGTTCAAGCTGCAGAACTTGACTTTTAACAACGTTTCTTCTTTTGTAGATAAATATATATATATATATGATCAATCTTTTTTCATATATATATTTCTTTTTTAATTAATCTCTTGGTAATTGTGATTCGAAACAAGTTATTTTACCTTTGGTTAAAAATGGTAGAGTTTAATTATACTTCTGTAAAGCAGAAAGCTTAATCTTTATGAGAAAATATCTATTAGAAAGCTTAATTTTTATGAGAAAAACTTTATCTATTACTGTCTATAATGAATCCGGTGTATTAACACGTATTTCTACTGTTTTTTCTAGTAGAGGGTTTAACATTGATAGCATTGCTGTTGGACCAACTGAAAATGTAGGAATTTCGAAAATTATTATTGTTTTACCTGGGGACTATCAAACCATAGAACAAATTACGAAACAGTTAAATAAATTAATTCAAGTGATCCAAGTCAAGGATATTACAACGTGTCCTTGTGTAGAACGAGAGTTAATGTTAATTAAAATCAAATCTTCTCCAGGAACGCGTTCAGAGATTTTAGAAATTGCCGAAGTTTTTCGTTCAAGAATTGTCGATCTTTCAGAAAATTCTATCACGATTGAAGTAACGGGAGACCCCGGAAAAATTATAACTATTCACCAACTTTTAAAAAACTACAATATTATTGAAATTGTTCGAACGGGAAAGATTTCAATTGAAAGAGAGCTTGGCATTAATACGGAGTACTTAAAGAGCGTTTAATTGATTGGGGACGGAGGGACTTGAACCCTCACGACCATATAGTCAACAGATTTTAAGTCTGTTGTGTCTACCATTCCACCACGTCCCCAGAAAGAAGACGGTATCCAGATTTGAACTGGAGAATGAAGGATTTGCAATCCAAAGCCTTACCACTTGGCTATACCGTCTTCGCTTGTTTCTGATAACCATATTGTACAAATAAACTATGAAAAAAAGCAACATGTGATAAACAAAGACCCTCATTTCTTATAATAGTTAGTAGGGTATTCAACTTTTTAATCGTATGTTTAGAATGTTCCATTTCTTTTTAGATAGGATACTCTTATGCGCCCTATACATCTTTTTTAATTTTTCCACTTCTTTCTATGACGCTTGCTACAAAAAAAAGTATCGAAACAAAAACGGGAGACAAAGAAACATTGCTCACGCCTCGTTTCTATACGACAAATTTTCAAGAGATATGTGAATTAGATATTACTTCTAATCAAGAAGAGATTGAGTCTATTGTGGAGGAATTCCGCATTGATTATAATCGCGATCATTTTATTCGTGATAAAGAATTTCTAAGTACTTGGGACTCGTTTGATGAAACAACGTGTAATATTTTTATAGAGTTTTTAGAACGTTCATGCACAGCTGAATTTTCAGGGTTTTTACTTTATAAAGAAATTTCAAGAAATTTAAAAAGAAAGAATACTCTTCTAGCGGAAGGTTTCTCCTTCATGTCTCGAGATGAAGCGCGTCATGCCGGATTTTTAAATAAAGCAATGAGTGACTTTAATATTTCACTCGATTTAGGCTTTTTAACAAAAACACGTAAGTATACCTTTTTTGCCCCCAAGTTTATTTTTTATGCTACTTACTTATCTGAAAAAGTAGGTTACTGGCGTTATATTACTATCTATCGTCATTTAGAAAAAAACCCAAGTTTCCGAATATATCCTATTTTTAGATTCTTTGAAAGTTGGTGTCAAGATGAAAACAGACATGGAGACTTTTTTGCTTCTGTTATGAAATCACAAACGCACCTTCTAAATACGTATGAATCACGTCTATGGTGTAAATTTTTCTTACTTTCCGTATTTGCAACAATGTACTTAAATGATATACAACGTGCAGATTTTTATTCCACAATTGGATTGAATGCAACTCAGTTTGATCGATATGTTATTCGTAAGACAAACCAAAGTTCTCAAACGTTATTTCCTATCGTTTTAGATGTGGAACATCCTCAGTTTTTCGCCTTACTAGACGAATGTTCCGTGGCGAATGACGCCTTAGTCAAATTTGAAAAGGATGGAACGGCGAATTTATTTGACAAGTTGCCTTCTTACTTTCAGTTAGCATCCCGTTTAGTCAAGTTATATCTTTTGCCTGCAATTGAAACAAAATATATTTGGACACAGTAAATTTTTTCTCTCTCCTTTACTATTTGTTGAATCAGTATTAGAATAATATTACTATAAAGTTTAATATTAACGAATAATACTGATGAGATTAAAGTTAAAAACTCGTAAATCTGCTTGGAAGCGCATTCTAGTAAAAAAAAATTGTTTACGCCGAAAAAAGGCATATAAAGGTCACCTTTTAAGAAAAAAGGATTCAAAGCAGCTACGTGGATTGTCTGAAGCTACGAAAGTTCATCCATCTGATGTACCTTTATTTGCTGCAATGATTCCTTATAGATAGAAATCGTTTAAATATCAGAAGTTCATTTATTAACTAGTTTAAAGAGGAAAAATGGTTCGAGTAAAACGTGGAAATGTCGCGGCAAAAAGACGCAAAAAATACTTAAAACTAGCCAAAGGTTACGTGGGGGCAAACTCTCGTCTTTCAACATTGGCTGGTGAGCAAGTAGTTCAAAGTTTGAATTTTGCTTATATCGGGCGAAAACTAAAGAAAAGAAACTATCGTCGTATTTGGATTTATCGAATTAATGCCGCAGTTCGTGCACGTCAGAATTTATATTCTAAATTTATGGGCTCCTTACGAAAATTCGATGTTTTATTAGATAGGAAAGTTTTAGCTTTCTTAGCGTTTACGGATTTATCAACATTCAATTTAATTGAACGCCAAACGCGATAAGGATCATTTTAATTCTTCGAATTTAACAGAATTACAGACAAGTTTTTTTAAAGAAGCACTTATTTTACTTGAAAGATATACTTGAACTATGATTGACATAGAAATCAAAATTGAAGTAAGATAAGTGTGGAATAGGAATTATGCTGGTATAGCTCAATTGGTAGAGCGTCTGACTTGTAATCAGAAGGTTGAGAGTTCGATTCCCTCTATTAGCTTCGTTTATTTCTTTACTGTTTTTTCTTTTCAATTTTTGTACTATTCATACAATCAACTCTTATTTAAATCGCACTGTCATTTAAGCTTATCCTTCGAAATACAAAGTGTGACGTGAAGAAATAAATTCTGAAGGGAAGCCGAATTCTTCTGCGTGAGAAAGGTTTTTACTATTCTCTGCAGAAACGAATGGTTTTGAAGCCGATTATAATAGAATAAAAGTAGAATATTATATATTCAAATTAATAAATTGAAAACAGTTTATGGAAACAATGTTATTAAGCAAATTACCTGGCTTTTTTGCTGTATTTGGACCACTTGCGGATATTATGCCAGTCATTCCCGTGTTATTCTTCTTATTAGCATTTGTTTGGCAAGCAAGTGTTGGTTTTAGGTAAGAATCTTTTATTTCGTTTAATTTAATTTAAAAATATTCAATGGTAGAACCACTTTTATCAGGTATTGTTTTAGGGATGATGTTAATCACCTTATTTGGTCTGTTTGTCGCTGCTTATCTTCAGTTTAAGCGTGGAAATGAATTAGCTATTTAAAATCAATTATAAAAAATTCAATGGTAGAACCACTTTTAGTTACCTTATATGGAAATCTATCGCAACTTATCTGAAGCGTAAAAGAAATGAATTCGAGCGTGAAATAAGTGAGTTAATTAATTGTTAGATATATTTTTTATAAAATATATCTAACAATTACCAACTTGCTTTTGTTACTCCTGGAAGTAAACAATCATGAGACATTTCTCGTACTGCATTTCTACACAGACCAAAAAAGCGGAAATATCCTCTAGGTCTTCCCGTTTTCCAGCAACGATTGCGTAAACGAATTGCCGAACTGTTACGAGGTAGCTTTTGCAACTTCTCATTTATAATAAATTTTTCTTCCAGAGAATAAGAAGTCTTTAATTGACTCAAAAAAGCTTTTCTTTTTGCGGAATACTTAGTCACTAACTTTTTACGTTTTAATTCACGTTCAAGCATACTTTTTTTTGCCATACTTTTCTACTTTAGGTTTTCTTTGTAGAAGAAGTATAGCAAATATGAATGAATTAACCAAATTTTCCTAACGTTGAGGCAATAACAAATGGTGCATATGTAAAGATATAGCCTATGGTAAAATGGGCTAAACCAACTAAACGCGCTTGAACAATTGATAATGCAACAGGCTTATCTTTCCAACGAACTAAGTTCGCTAACGGAGTACGCTCGTGCGCCCAGACAATTGTTTCAATTAATTCTTGCCAATATCCACGCCAAGAGATTAAGAACATAAATCCAGTTGCCCAAATTAAATGTCCAAATAAGAACATCCATGCCCAGACAGCTAAATTGTTCATTCCTAACGGATTATATCCATTAATTAATGGAGAAGAGTTTAACCATAAGTAATCTCTTAGCCATCCCATGATATAGTTTGAAGATTCATCAAATTGCGCTGGATTTCCTAACCATAAGGTAATATGTTTCCAATGCCAATAGAAGGTTGTCCATCCAATGGTATTTAACATCCAGAACATCGCTAGATAAAAGGCATCCCAAGCAGAAATATCACACGTTCCACCACGTCCTGGACCGTCACAAGGGAAGCTATAACCAAAGTCTTTCTTATCCGGCATTAATTTCGATCCACGAGCATCTAACGCTCCTTTCACTAAAATTAATGTAGTCACATGTAATCCTAAGGCAATTGCATGGTGAACTAAAAAATCCCCAGGTCCAACTGTTAAAAATAATGAGTTTTTCGGACTGTTAATTGCTTCTAACCAATTTGGTAGCCATAATTGTTGACTTGCCACACTTGCAGGACTAGTTGTAGATGATAATAACGTATCAAATCCGTACGCGGTCTTTCCTGATGCAGCTTGAATCCACTGAGCAAAAACCGGTTCGACTAAGATTTGCTTTTCCGGTTGTCCGAAAGCAACAACTACGTCATTATGGACGTATAAACCTAAAGTGTGGAATCCTAAGAATAACGAAACCCAACTTAAATGAGAAATAATAGCTTCTTTATGGTCTAACATTCTCGCCAGAACATTATTTTGGTTCACTTCTGGATCATAATCGCGTACGAAGAAGATTGCACCATGAGCAAATGCTCCAACCATTAAGAATCCTGCGATATATTGATGGTGTGTATATAAAGCAGCTTCTGTGGCATAGTCACGTGATAAAAAGGCATACGGATTTAAAGCATAAATATGTTGCGCAACTAAAGAAGTTGTCACACCTAAAGCTGCTAATGCTAATCCTAATTGCATATGTAACGAATTTGTAATTGTTTCATATAATCCAATATGTCCTCTTCCTAATCTTCCTCCTGGCGGACGGTGAGCTTCTAGGATTTCTTTCATTCCATGTCCGATCCCGAAGTTCGTACGATACATATGTCCTGCAATAATGAATAACACACCAATTGCTAAATGATGATGGGCAATGTCTGTTAACCATAAGGATTGGGTTTGTGGATGAAAACCGCCTTTAAATGTTAACATTGCAGTTCCAGCCCCTGTCATTGTATTAAAAATATGACTAGACGTATCTCCATTTTCTGCATACAGACTCCAATTTCCATTGAAAAAAGGACTCAATCCAGCTGGATGTGGCAAAACCGTTAAGAAATTATCCCATCCTACATGAACACCACGTGATTCTGGAATCGCTACATGTACTAAATGACCTGTCCAACCTACTGAACTGAATCCAAATAATCCTGATAAGTGATGGTTTAAACGTGATTCATTATTTTTGAACCAAGCAATACTTGGTTTAAATTGTGGTTGTAAATGCAACCATCCTGCCTGTAAGAATAATAAAGCAACAATTAGTAAAAAAACAGATCCCACATATAAATCCTGGTTTGTTCTCATTCCAATTGTATACCACCATTGGTAAACTCCTGATAATGCAATATTAACAGGGTAAATAACTCCACCACGGGTGAAAGCTTTTAATGCGCTTTCTCCAAAATGAGGATCCCAAATTCCGTGCGCAATAGGCTTTACTTTTAATGGATTCAAAATCCATTGTTCAAAATTTCCTTGCCAAGCTACGTGAAATAAATTTCCTGCAGTCCATAAGAAAATAATCGCAAGGTGACCAAAGTGGGAAGCAAATATTTTTTGATATAAAGCTTCTTCAGAAATATCATCATGACTTTCAAGATCATGAGCAGTTGCGATACTATACCAAATACGACGTGTCGTAGGGTCTTCGCTTAAGACTTGACTAAATTTCGGGAATCTTGTTGCCATCGATTAAAACTCCTTTTTTATATTATTTAACGACTAACTTACTGAGATAATTCTTGCTAAGAAGAACGCCCATGTTGTTCCAATTCCTCCTAATAAATAATGTGCTAATCCAACTGCTCTTCCTTGAGTAATACTTAATGCTCTTGGTTGAATAGCTGGAGCTACTTTTAATTTATTATGAGCCCAAACAATAGATTCAATCAGTTCTTGCCAATATCCACGTCCACTGAATAGGAACATTAAACTAAAAGCCCAAATAAAGTGTGCTCCTAGGAAGATTAATCCATAAGCAGATAAAGCAGATCCATAAGATTGAATAACCTGTGAAGCTTGTGACCAAAGGAAGTCTCTTAACCATCCATTAATCGTAGTTGCGCTATTTGCAAAGTTTCCACCTGTAATATGAGAAATCGCTCCCTGTGGTGTAACTGATCCCCAAATATCTGACTGCATTTTCCAACTAAAGTGGAAAATGACAATGGAAATTGAATTGTACATCCAGAATAACCCTAAGAAAACATGATCCCATCCAGAAACTTGACATGTTCCTCCTCTTCCTGGACCATCACATGGAAATCTAAATCCTAAATTTGATTTATCTGGGATTAAACGAGAATTTCGTGCATATAAAAGTCCTTTGAATAAAATTAACGCAGTTACATGAATTGTAAATGCATGGATATGGTGAACCATAAAATCGGCTGTCCCTAATTTCATTGGAACTAATGCAATCTTTGACCCTAAAACAACTGGATCTCCACCAAAAATATAACTAGCGGTTGCGAGAGCATTTGGTGAAGTAGTACCAGGTGCCATTGTGTGGACATTTTGAATCCATTGTGCAAAAATAGGTTGTAATGAAATTGCATTATCTGAGAACATGTCTTGCGGACGTCCTAATGCTTGCATAGTGTCATTGTGGATATATAATCCAAAACTATGGAATCCTAAGAAAATTGATACCCAATTTAAGTGAGAGATAATTGCATCACGGTGACGAATCACGCGATCTAATAAATTATTGTAATTTAATGTTGCGTCATAATCACGTACCATGAAAATAGAGCCATGTGCTCCTGCTCCAACAATACAAAATGCTCCAATCCACATGTGATGTGTAAATAGAGATAATTGAGTCGGATAATCAATAGCAATATATGGATATGGGGGCATCGCATACATATGATGAGCAATAATAATTGTTAATGATCCTAACATAGCTAAATTAATCGCTAATTGAGCATGCCACGACGTTGTTAACACTTCATATAAACCTTTATGTCCGTTTCCGGTGAAAGGTCCTTTGTGTGCTTCTAGGATTTCTTTCATACTGTGCCCAATCCCAAAATTAGTGCGGTACATATGACCGGCAATAATAAATAGAACCGCAATTGCTAAGTGATGATGTGCAACATCTGTTAACCAAAGACTAGCCGTTGTTGGATTCAAACCTCCTTTAAAAGTTAAGATATCAGAATACTTTGACCAGTCTAAAGTAAAGAATGGTACTAAACCCTCTTTAAACGATGGATAAAGAGTTGAGATAAAGTCACGATTAATTAATAGTTCATGAGGATCTGGCAAATCTTTGGGATCCATTCCAGAATCTAATAATTTATTAATTGGATTACCAATATGAATCTGATGACCAGCCCATGATAACGAACCTAATCCTAATAAACCAGAAAGATGATGATTTAACATTGACTCCGCGTTCTGGAACCATTCTAACTTCGGTGCCGCTTTATGGTAATGGAACCAACCAGCAAAAAGCATTAAACCAGCCATTACTAATCCTCCTAAAGCAATGCAATAAAGTTGTTGTTGAGTTGTCACTCCTTCTGCGCGCCAAATTTGGAAAAAGCCAGATGTGATTTGAATTCCTTGGAAATTTCCACCAACATCAGCATTCAAAATTTCTTGTCCAACAATTGGCCAAACTGACTGTGCACTTGGTTTAATTTGTAAAGGATTCATTAACCATGCTGTATAATTTGAAAAATACGCACCATGGAAATGCATTCCGCTCACCCAAAGGAAAATAATTGCTAGTTGTCCGAAATGCGCACTAAAGATTTTTCTTGAAACATCTTCTAGCGATTTTGTTTGTAAATCAAAATCGTGCGCGTCTGCATGCAAGTTCCAAATCCATGTTGTTGTTTTTGGTCCTTTAGCTAAACTTCTTGAGAAATGACCAGGTGTCGCCCACTTCTCAAAACTCGTTTCAACTACATCTAAATCAACAAGTACTTGTGCCTTTTTGATTTTCAGAGCTTCTTGTTCTTGTGGAGTTGTAACCATATATTAAATATTAAACTACCTTAACTTGACTAATTAATTATATTTACTACATATGTGTCTCAAATTTCATATGAAGCGTTCTTTTCTACATTCTTATTATATATTTTTTAATTTCAAACATCTATTTTGACTATTTGGATGAAAAAAGATATATTGTGTATGTAAGCTGCAGATAAGGGTCGATGTCCGAGTGGTTAAAGGAGGTGGATTGTAAATCCACTGGCAAACGTCTACATAGGTTCAAATCCTATTCGGCCCAATATCCTTATGAAAGTGTTTGTTTTTCTAGCCCTAACATTTGTGAATTACTTCTGCCAGGTGCCACCATTGGATAGCAATTCTCATTTTCAATAACATTTACATTAATGATAATGGGCTCGTTACTTTCATTAAATTCAAAAATAAACTCTTCTAAGTCACTTAACTGATCAATTTGAACCCCCCTAATTCCGTAGGCTCTTGCTACTTCTGCAAAGTTTGGCATTCCATTTCGCATATAGGAATTCGAAAAGCGATTCCCATAAAAAGATTCTTGCCATTGGCGTACCATTCCTTGCCATCCATTATTAATAATTACGGCTTTAATTCCTAAATTATATTGAGCAATTGTACCTAATTCCTGAATACTCATTTGAAAACTTGAGTCGCCACTAATACAAATAACGTCTTGTCCTAAATTTGCCACTTTTGCGCCAATAGCTGCGGGCAAACCAAATCCCATTGTCCCTAAACCAGAACTGGAAATCCATTTTTTCGGTTCGCAATTGATTAATTGTGCAGACCACATCTGGTGTTGACCAACATCCGTTGTAAAGAAAGCAGTTTGATTTTTTTGTCCAATTAACGAAATAGTTTCTTGGGGAGATAAATTTTGTGACTTGTAATTTGTTGCAATTAAAGGATATGAACGTCTCCACTTATAAATCCGTTTCAACCAATTTTTTGTTTGGTTTAGATCAAAAGCGAACCAGGATGCTTCTTCGTTATTCTCTCGACGCATTAGTTTGAAAGACTCCATTAATGTTTTTCGAATATCACCAACAACACTAAAATGAGGACATCTATTTTTAGAGATTTCAGCTGGATCAATATCAAGATGTAAAACGTCTGCCTCTGCTGCAAATTCTTCTAACTTCCCAGTTACTCGATCATCAAACCTTGCTCCAAAGGCAATTAATAAATCACATTCGCTTACGGCGAAATTGGCATATGCCGTGCCATGCATTCCTAACATACCTAAAGAGAGATGATCTTTTTCATTGTAGGCACTCTTACCCATTAATGTAGTAGTAATAGGAATTTGAAATAGTTTGGCGAATTGTTGCACTACTTTAAAAGCATTTGAGCGAATAGTTCCTCCACCAATATATAATAAAGGTTGATATGACTGTATCGAATAAGATAAAAGAAGTCTTATCATAATCGAGTTTGTTAAATGCTCTGTCCGGTAATTATGTTTCTCAAATAATTCCGAAACTTTGGTGTAAGAATAATTTTGCGTTTCTTCAAGCCCAACATCTTTTGGGATATCAATTAAGACTGGACCAGGTCTTCCATTCTGGGCTAAGAAAAAAGCTTCGGCCAAAATTTTAGGAAGTGAACTTGTATCACGCACTGTGTACGAGTGCTTTACAATTGGTAAGGTAATACCAAAAATATCCGTTTCTTGAAATGCGTCTGTACCAATAAATGTTCGGGTTACTTGCCCTGTAATTACTACTAATGGAATCGAATCCATTTTTGCTGTTGCAATTCCTGTTACTAAATTTGTGGCACCTGGTCCTGAGGTGGCAAAACAAACTCCTACTTTTTTTGTGCTTCGAGCGTAAGCATCCGCTGCATGTGCTGCACTTTGTTCGTGACGTACAAGAATGTGTTTAATTAAATTTGCTTTTTCCCAATGATATAATTCATCATAAATAGGTAAAATGGCGCCTCCTGGATACCCAAAAATATGTTCTACTCCATTTTGTACTAAATTATCAATCAAGACGTATGCGCCTGTCCTTAAACAATTATTTTTTAAAGCCATATTTTAACATTCATAAATTTAATTGAGAGTACGATTTAAGTAAGAGTTGATTGTCTGATTTGTGTTCTGGTGCGCCAAAAAGATTTGTTGGGCGTGTTTTTCCGACTCTTCGGAGTTTTTTTTTTCTTGG
>Ga0307489_10000040_pt1 | contig 63427 bp, 43 predicted proteins | sample SB12metaG_FD_202247 | JGI IMG/M metagenome (GOLD analysis project Ga0307489, IMG submission 202247) | Sea-ice brine microbial communities from Beaufort Sea near Barrow, Alaska, United States - SB 1.2 | ecosystem: Environmental > Aquatic > Marine > Coastal | place: USA: Alaska | collected... | reverse complement strand
GCACAGGTAACGTTACAAGACGGTGCCTTGCTGGATGCCTCGGGTCGCGATGGCGGTGGTCAGGTGCTGGTGGGTGGTGATTATCAGGGTAAGAATGCTGCAGTACCCAACGCGATTCGCACTTATGTAGACGAAGGTGCCCGCATTGTGGCTAATGCGACCGACAAGGGTGACGGTGGGGAAATCATCGTCTGGGCCGACGAGCACACCGACTATGCCGGCCATATTTCTGCCCAAGGTGGAGCGCTGGACGGTGATGGTGGTTTTGCCGAAGTGTCGGGCAAACAGACGCTTGATTTTAAAGGAACGGTGGATCTGACAGCCCTAGAGGGAAAAACTGGCACGCTGTTGCTCGATCCTACCAATCTGACTATTACCGACGCGGATAATGACCCGGATAATAATGTATCTGATGATGATACTTCTAATACCTACAAGCCCACAGGTGAGGCTTCAACCCTCAGTGTGTCTACTCTAACGACGGCGCTAGATAGTGCGAATGTGATTGTCACTACAAACGGTAGCCCTGATACTGGAACTGAAGATGGCGATATTACGGTTGCCGGCAGTATAGGCTGGTTTAGCAATAATACCTTGACCCTGGATGCGGCGGGTGCCATTGGCATCAACGATAACGTTAATATTCAGACCTTCGATGGTTCATTGGTGTTAACGGCTGGTGGGGCTATTACTCAAACTCACACGAATGGCGGTAGACTCTTGATTGGCGGCACTACGACCCTCACTTCAGGCGCCGATATAACGCTTACCTCTACAGCCAACCAGTTAATGGGGACCGTTACTGCAACGACTAACGCAGGTTCGTTATCTATTACTAACGCGCGTGCTCTGGTATTGGGAGATACCAGTGCCAGTGGTCCGGTTGCGTTGGCAACCGTAGATAATGCCGGCTCGATAACGGCTACGGGTACTTTTGTTGCAGGTGCATTGAGTGCTGCTGCACATGATACCGGAGGCATCTCTATTGCCGATGTTAATGGCGATTTGACGGTTAGTCTTCTCAAGGCTGGCGGCGCCATCACCTTGGGTAATATACATAGTGGAGCGCTGACCTTTACCCATAGTGTTGATGGCAGCAATGTCATTGTAGGTAACGATGCAGCGGGTGGCCAGGCGAGTGGTATTGTCACTATCACCGGTGAGTCGCTGAATTTGAATGACGCGATTCGTACCCTGGGCGGAACGGTCAACCTGATCTCGACAAGCGGGGCCATAACGACGGCAGGAGATGCCCATATAGTGACGACTGCCGAAGATGGCACAGGCACCGCCTCGGGCTTGGTTAATGTCACCGCAGCTAACGGCATGACGCTGCAAAATATAACCACGACCGGTGCCGATAATACCATCGGTGTCGGCAGTAACGCCGCTGCTGTCACCCTAACGGCATCAGCAGGTGATATCCATGTCGGTGCTATTACCACCACAGGTGGCGATGCAACTGCCGGCGCAACCGACAACCGAAATGGTGGTAACGCGGGTAACATACTACTGGCGGCAACCGCCGGTGCTGATATTTATCTTGATGGCGACTTAAAGGCCATCGGTGGTGGTTTTGTGGGTGCGGCAAGCCAGGGATTGGGCGGCTATATTAAGATAGAAACTCCCACTATTTTGACCGCTAACCGGTTGATTTCGTCGGGTGTTACTTCCGGTAATATTGATCTTCTCGGTAGCCTTGATTCAGGTGCCGGCGCTTCATATAGCTTGAACGTCATTGCGGGTGTTAGCGATGTGATGTTCGATGGTGTGATTGGTGGTTCAAAAGCACTGACCAGTTTGACGGCAAGCGGCGTCAATATCAATATAGAAAAAAATGTCACCACTGATGGTGCTGCGGGTCTCAACATTGATGCAACGCAGGAAATTCGCTTAGGTGATGATGATCTAACGAATGGCTTAGGCACAATAACCATCAACACCTTAGCCGGTAATGGTAGTGTTGATTTAAATTCTGGTATTGGCGACATTTCGGGGGGGAATTATAGCATCTACCTTGATGATGCGGTGACCTTTACCCGCGGCACGGGAACAATTAATATTCATGATGATTTTTATAGTAATACCAATGAACGTAATGACTTAACCTTCGATGGCGCCGGCGGTGGCGCGGTAGTATTCGCTGAATCTGTCGGTGGCTCCTCAGCCTCAGCCAACACCAAGCTAGGCAATATTCTGTTTGACAGCGTTACGGATATTACAACGGAGGGAATCTCTGCAGAGAGTCTGATCTCTCTGAATGGCACAGGCAGTATTAATACCTCTGGCGGTAATGGTGGTGCGTATTATCTTGACGGTGCTGGCGGTCTGCAGTTGTCCACGACGGGTGCCGATACTGCTGGTGATGAAAATATTACGTTTGACCCAAGCGTCTACCTGACCGAGGTATCAGCCCCCATATGGATGGCCTTGCCGAATGGCAGCATTACTTTAGGCTCCTCTGCCAACCTGGTTACTGCGGGCGGTGGTGTAACGCTGAATGCGGGCACGAGTCAGACGTTGAGTGGCGCGGATATATCGACCTCGGGTGGTGATGTAATCCTCACGGCTGGTAGTAAAGCAGGTAGTGGGGCGCTCACTCTGGGTAGTTCTACCGACATAACCACCAGCAATGGTTTGCTCTCCCTCACGGGAACCGGCATTTCGCAGTCGACTACTAATAGCGTATTGAATGCCGGAAGCGGAAAGATCCGTATTGATGCAGGTGGTTCAACGATTTCTCTTCATGGTCGTTTGATTACAACCGATGATGATTCAAACGGCACGCCTTCAGTTTTAGTGAGCAATGTCGCGGGTACTAGCTTCCGTTCGGTAGAGACTCAAGCAGGTACCTTCCAGGTGGGTCTGATTGCAGGGGATGCCAACCTGGCAGGCGCGCAAACACCTGTGGGAGCAGAAAACCTAGCACTAACCACAGCAGAGATCCGCCTGCGTGAAGCTCAGGCAATAAAAATCACCAGTGCAGGCGATGATAGTGCAGCAACGGGTGCGAATGTCACCTTTACCGTTACCGGTACAAATGCGGCTGGTGATCCCCTGATCGAGTCCATCACGGGCGGCACTGCTGCTGCAGTGACCACCACAGGTCTGTTTAAAACCATCACCAGCATCACCAGCAATAAGGCGACCGCAGGTGCTGTGAGTGTTGGCTTGGCTGCAGATGATACAATTGCCGGCTCCTTGACTCAGTATATCCATAACAGCTATTCCGATAATCAGATCGATATTAAAACACTGTCGGCCGCCACTACTGGCCAGATTAGTGTGACAAGTACTGCCAATATCATCGACCAGCTGGGTGGTTTCTCGGTGGGGAGTAGCTTAGATGTTAGAGCCAGCGGGCGAACTACGGGTATGGTGCTAACCGGTGATGTAACGGCAACCAACGTAACCATTAAAACCGGCGTAGGTGTTTTGGCACTGGGTGATCGTGATATTACCGCAACGAGTGGCAATATTTTACTGCAGGGCCGTGGAGTTACCCAGGGGGCGGGGTCAACCGTTTCTACAACGGGTACAGTGACTGTTTATGGCAGTGATTATGCAAGTCAAGGAACCCGTGGTGACGTGGTGATGGCGGGTAATATTGTTGCTGATAGTACTGCAAGCACTGCGGTGACGATTGCCGATACGAATGCAATAACCATAGGATCTATTACTACGGGTAGTGTTGGCTCGCGCGGCGGCCTGCGTTTAGGTACCCATGATCATAACGGCATTACCTATCGTCGTGCCTATGGTGCTATCGATCAAACAGCAGGCTCGCAACTAACGATTGGTGCGCTGGACATCAGGCAGCTCAGTGGTTCGGGATCAATTGACCTTTCGTTGCTGACGAACGAAATTCAATCCGTCGGTTATGTTGAACGCGGTGGTGCCATTTCGTTATTTGACAAAGATACTGAAGCCAATGGTTTGATCCTTAATGGCGGTATTACGGCTGGAACTAATAGTAATGCGGTAAAGATAGAAACCTTAGGCGCCTTAAATCATAGTCACCATATCTATGGCCAGGGTATTACGCTTGCCGGGGCCTCTATTACTAGTTCAAACCAGCTGTTCGCTAATTATGGATCGCAAGGCGATCTGGTATTACAGGCCAGCGGCGGCGATATTACCCTTAATAGCCATGTTCGAGTTGACGGGGCCGGTAATGACCTGATTATCCGTAATGCCGGCGATGTACAGCTCTCTAATACTCAGTATCTCGATGGGGAGCTGCAGATCGGTTCTTTGGGCGTTAGTGGTGCGTTAGCCGCATCGCAAACTGTGCTTGCTGCGGCGGATTTGACGTTAGATGGCACAGCCACCAGTTTGGGCTCAGCCACCTTTGATGTGTCTGAACGTATCGCCATCACCAGCGCTGGTGACGACAGCGGCATTGCCTTCACGGTGACCGGGACTGATATGTTTGGTCGCGCCCAGACGGAGGTGATTACCGGCGCCAGCGCCGCTATCGCTACGGGCAGCAAGTATTTTGCCAGCATTACTCAAATTGCGGCTAGCGGCGCAGCTGCCAACAACGTCAGTGTCGGTACCGCTTTAGAAAATATTACCGGTAATGTCACTCAGACATCTTCTCTCGCTGTAGATTCAGCTCGCCTCTCGGGTGTTGTGGTTGGTAATATCACGCTGGAAAATAACGAAAATTACTTTACCTATATTGATGATTTGACGGTGGGCGGCGATATCTCACTCTCCAGTCGAAGCAGAACAAATACACTGCATGTGGCCGGTGATGTAGCCTCCGCCACCGGGAATATTTCCATCCGGAATAACTACTTCGGTCTTCAAGTTGATAGTACGGGCAGCGTGACTGGGCAAGCGGCAGGTAGTCAGGTCACACTGACGGCTACCGATAATTACAACAGTGGTCATAATGCGAATATCCAGGGCGCGATTGTTGCGGGTACCGGCGGGATTGTGCTCTCATCTGATTACGGCAATGTATACACCAGCGGGCTGGGTACCTTAACCACAACCGGCACAGCGACGGTTAATTCCTATATAGATCGCGCAGTTAATATTCAGGCGGGGATTACCGCAGATGCCGGCATTGATATTAACTCGCAAGGCACCTTCGCCAACTCAGGTACAGGCGCCTTAACCAGTAGTGCGGGGTCAGTATTTATTGATTCGGGATCTTTGGATTCCATGTCGATTGGTGCGGCCGTGCAGTCAGCGACTGGGGTTTTTATTGACGCAGGTGGTACCTTTGTTAATCCTGAAACTATTACCTCTAATGGCGAAATTATCATCTCTTCTGGCGGCAGTTATGCCGGCAGTACTAACTACTCTACCAGTATTCAAAACGCCATCTCGGCTGGGGTGGGTGGTACCGGTAACTTAACGATAAACTCACGTGGGAACTTTACTAATAATACGGCGGGTATACTCACCGCAACCGGATCTATTGCACTTCAGACGTATTGGGATGGTACCTATGAGCGTAATATGACGCTGGCTGGTAATATTGCTGCTGGAGCAAATGGTATACAGCTGACCTCCAGCGGCACGATCAATCAAACGGGGGGCGTGCTGACCACTACCGGTACGCTTTCTGGTCCTAGTCAAAATGGTGGGACTGCCAATAGTTCAGTGCCCTCTGCGCGTGGTGCAGTGACATTAACGGCTAACAATGAAATCGCTAACCTGGGCCCTTTCTACCTCTACGATGAAGCACAGGTAGACTTTACCCTAAATGATGTCAGTGGCGGTTTGACACTCGCTGGCACAATTGAAAACTCCCATGGCGCCATTAATATTTCCACCGCAGGCGGAGCGCTGGATCTTTCCAGTTATGATGTTTATGCCGGTGGTATGGCGACGGGTGGTGCAGCGATATCCTTAACTGGGCAGGGTCTAAGCCAGGGGGCTGGCAGTGAAATTAATACCACAGGTGGTGCTACGGATAATGCACGCACAGGCAGTAATGGCGGTGGTACCATCACTCTGACGGGTCATGATGGTTCAACAGCGGGAGCCATTTCGCTTGCTGGTGGTATCTCAACGGTTAACGATTCAACGTCTGCTATTACCATTCGTGGTACGACTGATCTGCAGTTGCCTGGCATTATTGCTTCCAAAGGCTCATTAGTGCTGGGTGATGATACCGCTACCATCGGTTTGATTACCGGTAACATTTCGCAGTCCAGCTCGACTGCGTTAGATATTAAAACGTTGAAAGTGGGTACCGCGACTAATGCGGTGGGTGGTTCGGTAGTGCTGGCAAATAGCGCTAACAAAATTGAAACCCTCGCCGAACTGTATTCGGGTGCACACCAATTTACCGGTCCCGCTACCGATATTCCGTACGACCTGGATATCTACGATTCTACCGGTGGACTTTCTCTTACCGGTGCGGCTGTCAGTGGCCAAGGTATACGTATCATCACGACCGATACCACTACGGGTTTACTTTCAATCGGAGCCAACTCGGTTTTGGCCAGTGGTGATATTTATCTAGGTGGTCTCAGTGTTACCCAGGCCGCAGGATCAACGATTGATGCCGATAATAGTGGTGCTGGCGGTATTGGCGGATCTATTCGTATAGATGGCGGCGGCAGTGCCAATAACATCACCCTAGAAGGTATAGTTACAACCGATAATGCCAGTGCCACCGCTATTGAAATAGTCAATGCCACGAATGCTACTTTGAATACGGTCAATGCCAGTGCCGGTGCCCTAGCGCTGGGTGTTGATACCAAGGAACTGACCGGAACCGTCAGCCAGTTGGATGTTAACAGTACAATTTCTGCGGCAACCTTAGTGGGTGATGCGGGTGTGGTAACGATTAATAAAGCTAACATCGATAATCTTGGCCAATTTACCACCAGCGGCGCATTAACACTGGTAGAGCAGGGAGGCGACAACACCGGCCTTAAATATACCGGCAGTGTGACCACGGGTGGCACCACCTGGATAGAAACGACTGATGGTATCCAGAATCTGGATACTCAAACACTTAATGCAACCGGACAAGCAATTACTTTAAAAGGTGTTGCGTTATCACAACAAACCGCATCAAGTATCAAGTCCACTACCGCAGACTTGTATGGTGGTGCGGGTGATATCGATCTCTTTAGCACAACCAACGACTTTACCGGTCAGGTAACAGTTCATTCAACCGGGACTCAGGCGAGCCTGCAGGATGCTAATCAGTTAAGTATGAACTCACTCACCGAAGTGTTAGCACCCACAACCTCTATAAAACTGCATGCGGGTACCTCCGTCTCGTTGACCACGGAAGATCTGACCACGACGACGGGTGATATTGAATTTAAATCATGGGGCGGGCTCTTAAATACACCGGGAAAACTGACAACGGGCAGCGGTGATATCACCCTCTACTCTTCAGAAACCTTATCGCTGGCAGAAAAAATTCTTTCTGACAGTGGCGATGTTGATGTTGAAGCGGCGATTATCGCGAGCCGTGCCGGTGCAGAGGATTATATTATCACGGGCGGCGCAGGGTCTATCGATATCCGTGCCACCAGTGGTAACTTTACTCAAGGCTCGGATGTTCTCTATAAAACAGTGGACGGCGACATTACGCTGACAGCCTTAGCCGGTAATGTGACATTGGCAAATGTGCTATCGACGACCGGCGACCTGAATGTGACCGCCGGCGGTAATATTCTGCAGTTGTCGGGTAGCGCAATTAACGTTGCGGGTATTGATGCGCTGACTAAAAAGGATGGGATTGGCAATATTACCCTGACTGAAGCTATCAATAACGCTGCTGCAATCCGTCTACGGACATTGAATGGTGCCGGTGATACAACGGTTGCGGGTGTTATTCAATATGAAGATGCCGACGGTTTTGCCATTCGTGAAATTCTTACCACTGCAGACGCTACCCTTGTTGCGCGCGGCGATATAACCGCTGATATCACGGAGCATCTGGGTACGGTTAAGGCCGATACTTTTACGGTGAAAACGCTCCTTGATGCGGGTGTGGGTGTCGACTTGACTCAGGCTAATGATGTCATCTCTCTTAATATTAAGGTCCGTAATGAAGCCGATGATGCTATCGCCGGTGAAACTACCACACCGACCGGCACCATTAAGTTTACGGATAGTGATGGGTTTATTGTTACCGCGATAGAGACCGGTGGTACGACTGTATTGACGGCAGGCGCTGATGTTACCCAAACGGGTGCCATTACCTCTACCAAGCTGGTCTTTTCAGGCGCTGGCGATTTCACACTGAATCTGGGCGGTAGCGACACTCCGGCCAATCAAGTCAGTACCTTTGCTTCTGATGCCACGGGTGCAGTGGATTTTTCTACTAACCTGGATCTGGTAATCGGAACCGTTAATGGTACGGTGGGAATAACGACCCAAGGTGCGGATATTGCCATTACGGCACCTAACATCAGCAGTAGTGGTGTCACCATTAACACTAGTAGTGGTAATGCCGGTACGGTCGGTGGTGCAGTGCTCCTCACCACCAGTGCTAGCGGCGGCGCTGGTAATTTGACGGTGGGCGACATTCTTACCAATGGTACAGATGCGACAATTATCAATGGCGGTGGTGGTGCCGCGGGTGCGATTACGCTGACCTCGGCAGGAGAAATATTAACCGTTGGCGGTACTATTACCGCTCGGGGCGGCGCTGGTGATGCTGCGGGTGTCGCAGGCGCAGACGGAACGCTTAAGCTTCTGGCAACCGCTGGTACCGTTTCACAAGCGGATGGCAGTAGTGCAATAGACGCAGGTAAAGTGTTACTGGATGCTTTGAACAGTTCAGCCTTACTTAATGTTGATAATACGGTTGATCAAGTGGCCGCCAAAATAAGTGGGATAGGCGAAAGCTTTACTTATCGAAGCGGTGCTGACTATGAAGTGGGTGGTGGTCAAGACGGTATTACCGGTATCACCACTCAGGGTGGATTTGTCGATATTGGTAATAGTGATTATGCTATTTCTGTCACTCAAAATATTAGCACCAAAGGGGGTGATTTCTCTTCCACTGGGGTGGGTAGCTTCAACTACACAGGTCTGACAATTTCGACAGCAGGGGATATTACCTACGCAAGTGGTGCCTATAAGGATGGCGGCACGATTGATATATCTACGACGGCCAATAACGGAAATGTTAACACCGGCAATTTGGTTTCCAGTGGTGATGTGAACGCTGCAGCTGCAGCTGCTGGTAATATCACGCTTGATGCTAACGGTATTCTGACTGTCCATGCAACTAAAGCACAGGGCCAGGGCGCAGGTACGGGTGGCGTGGTGAATTTGACTGGTAGTGCGGTGAATATTGCCGGCTCTGTCGTTACGAGCTCTACCGGTGCAGCCGGTGGCATGATTGATGTTAATGGTCCCGCTGTGCTGGTGGGTGGTGATCATGTGCTGGCTACAGGCCTGGGTGCGGGTGATATCGACTTCTCAAGTACTTTAAATAGTGATGGTACGCCGCGTTCACTGAGTATCACTGCGGGTAGTGGCGACATACTATTTAACGGTGTTGTAGGCGTGGATTCTACATTAGGTGCGCTGAATATTATCTCAGCTAACGATGTGACTATTAGCGATACGTTTGCGGCAGCAAGCCTGACTCAACTGGACGGAACAGGAACATCGACATTGCAGGGTATCGTTACTCTGAGCAGTGAGCTGGACTTTAGCGGTAATAACCTGTCTATCAATGCCGCAACAGATGTGGGTGGGACGACTACTATCAGTAATGCTGGTCTGTTTACTTCGACCGCAGCAGGTGATATGAGATCGGCTGGAGCATTTGTTCAGAATGGTGCCGGTACCAATGAGTTAGCGGGTGATATCAGCACTACAAACACCGGTATTAGTTTTGCTACGGGAGTGACTCTCACCGGCGATCTGGTGATGGATAGCAACACCGGTAGCGGTAATATACTATTTTTCGATACTCTCGATAGCGATGCAACGCTTCGTGATCTGACATTGACATCCGGTACCGGCAGCGTGACCTTTGCTGGTATCGTTGGCGGGATTCATGCGCTTGATGTGTTGAATGTAAATAGCACGGGTGTGACTCAGTTTGACGATGCAGTAACGGCAACGTCAATTACCACGGATACTGAGGGTACTGTCAAGTTGAATGGTCAAACTGTCGATACAACGGGCACGCAAACCTATAACGACGCACTCTCTTTGGGTGATAACACGACGCTTACGGGTAGTATTGTCACCACAAATAGTACCTTAAGCGGAGCGAACCACAGCCTGAATGTTGTCGGTGATGCTGTATTGGGTGATGCCGCCGGTGACACTGTCACGGGCTTAACAGCATTAGCCATCAGTGGTACTGCGGGCATCAACACCAGTACGGTTACCTCAAGCGGCACCCAGGAGTATACGGGAGCAGTCACTATCGGCGCTGATACTACGTTGACGACGACTGACGCGACGGTGACTTTTGATGCAACCATCGACTCATTACCATCGGTAGCCAAATCTCTGACGATCAATGCCGGTAACGGTGATGTGAATCTGATGAATGCAGTTGGTGCTGAAACTAATGGAGCACTGGGTAGTCTTGAGCTTACCGGTAATAATTTAACCCTCCATGATGTCACCACTTCGGGCGAACAAACTTATAACGGTACAATCGATACTAATAGTACCTATACCAGTGATGGCAGTAACATTACCTTCAACGGTGATCTGACTATCAACGATGCGCTCGTGGTGACCACGGGTGCGGCAGCCGGCACCATCACCTTTACCGGCACATTAGATAGTCAAACCGGTGAAATGAACACGCTACATTTGACGGCGGGCACAGGCGATATTGCGCTGCAGGGCGCGGTGGGTACTACGCAGGAATTGGGTGCTATTAATATCAACTCTGCGACTAATGTGACCACTAGCTCTACCATTAATGCAGCCAGTCTGACTCAGGTTGCAGGTAGTGGTTTAACGACTATTGGTGGGGCCGTTACGCTATCGGCTGTAGAGGGCGTATCACTAACGGGTACAAATTTAATCTTGAATGCAGCCGTAGATACAGTTACCGCGGCAATGGGCGGTACCGTCACAACTAATCATTCAGGTACAGCGACCATCGCAGCAGCAGGTGATATTAATGCCGATGGTGCGGTGAGTATCACTGCCGCAGGAGGGGTTTTTACAGCGGGTGACACCACCACCACCGGTGACGATATATCACTGTTATCTGCAATAACACTGACGGGTGATGCTGCACTGACTACGGGTGGCACCACCGGTACGATCAACTTCGCAAGTACCATTGATGGTGCTTATGCATTAAGGCTACTTGCTGGTGCGGCGCAGAGTTTTAATGCGGTGGGTGGTACTGCGCCATTAACCCTGCTTCGGGTTGAGTCAACGGGTGAAGTCACACAGACTGCTGCGATGAAAGTGGGTAGTCTGGCGATTAAATCAGCGGGCGCTACGTTAGAAAATACAGCTAACGATATCGACACTCTCGCGGCACTGATGTCGGGTGATGCGGCACTCATATTTGTAGATGTAAATGGCGTAGAGATCGGCACTATTGATGCGGCAGAACTACAAATCATTGGTATCAGTGATGGTGCCGGAACGTCAAATGTCAGTATCACTGTGGGTGGGCTGTTAAGTCAGGCCGCTTCATCGTTGATATCAATTGATGGCAATCTGACGGTCAATACCACAGCCTTTGCTGCAGATGATGTGTCGCTTAAGAATACGTCGGCAGGCGGTACTGAGCTTGATAATACTTTGGTTGCCGGTGACTTCAGCATCGATAGTAGCGGTAATGTCACTCAGAGTATTGACGCGAACGGTTCGGGTGCAGATGCATGGGTACAGGTGGGCGGGTCATTTAATATGACCGGCACCGGGGCTTTTGTAGAGGGTAACTCAACTGACAATTTCATCGGTGGTTCTGCAACAACAGCCGCTAATGAGATTCGTTTGGTTGGTGTGATCACCTTAAGTATGGTTAATGGCGATTTGGTCGCTTCGGCGACAACAACCGGCACAGGAGAGACAGATACAGGAACGATAGCGGCTGCCGATTTAACCAACGGTGCTGTCGTGACCAGTGATGCTGGCGGTAAGAGCATGAGTGCGGTAACTGATGGAAACGCAATCCTGCTCAATGAGAGTAATAGTATTGGCGGAAGCGTCAAAATTACAACACAAGGTAGCTATGTAAATTCAGGGGCATCAATTGCAACAGGTATTCGCCAGTCTGATGCATTAATTCTTTCAGGGAATAGCAGTTTTCTGGCTATGCAAAGTACAGCCAATAGTACTTCTGGTATAACAGGTGCCGGCACAATTAATTTAAGTCATGCAGCAAATGCCTTTGCAGGCAAGGTTTCTGCTACGGCTGTGGGAATGGATATCCATCTGCGTGACAGTAATGTGCTTAATCTGGGTACTGTGAATGGTGAACACGTTATTATCGAACTGGCTGATGCAACAAGCACTGATGCAATTACGCAAACTGGTGTTATTACCGCCACTACTTTATTGCTGCAAAATGCCGGTACAGTAATGTTGAATAATAATAACCTCATAATGACTGTAGCAGCGAATGTAAATGGTGCACTTAGCTTGGCCAACAATCAGCCATTAACAGTGGGAACAGTCGGTTCTGTCAATGGTATTACTGGAGGGGGGGATATCACCCTTAGCAGTGATGCATTAGCTATTAATCAGGCATTGACTGCAGCAGGTTTTGCTTTAACGCTTAAACCGTTAAATAGCGCCACCTCAATCGGTTTAGGGGACGGTGCCGGTGGTTTGTCAATTGATGCAGCAGAATGGAATAACCTGACTGACGGCTTCAGCAGTATCATCATTGGTCGTAACGATGGAACCGGTAAAATAACGACGGGTGCCTTGACGGTGACTGATAATCTGACACTGCTTAACACTAGCGGCGGTATTGAATTAACCGGTCTTATGGATGCCGGAACTAATACGATGCTCCTCGATAGCACGGGTGCCGTTACCGATACTGGCAGCGGTAGCATCACAGCGGCAAGCCTTGCTCTGCAAGGGGCAGGAGCAACTTACACTCTTGATGCCGCTAACAATGATGTAGACCTGCTTTCTGCGAACTCGGGCAGTATTACCTATGTGGATGCAGATGCGCTGACGATAGGTACGTTCAATTCGATTGTCGGAATGACAGCGACTGACGCTGTGGATATCTCGACCCTCAATAATGATTTGACGGTTTCTCAAGATATATCCGCGACTGCTATCACGCTTAATGCCGGTCAATCGGCTGCTGCGGGAATGGCAACTGGAGGCAATGTTGTTCTTACCGGCTCTCCATTGCTTACTGCGAACACGGGCAACGCTATTATATACACGGGTAGCATCGCTAACAGTACTGGCGTGGCTGTATCGGCCACTAGTGGTAATTTCCGTTATAATGCGGATGAAGCGACTGATTTCAGCACGGGTGGTTGGACTGATCTTGGTGCCACCGGAACCTATGCGGTATATCGTGAACAGCCTGTCATTAGTGTCGCAGCTGTTAATAAAACGGTCACTTACGGGGATGCTGATCCGACTAACTATACCGGCAGCTATACCGGCCTTCTCAATGGGGATGCCGCTAGCATAGTAACAGGGGTGGAAACGGCAGTTTGGGGTAACTCGGCTGGTACTACTTCTACAGGTGGCAAGCGAATAGTAGGAGATTATGATGTTGCTTATAATAGTGGCCTCAGCACCGGGCTTGGTTATGGCTTTGCCGATAACGCCATCTCGGTTGATGAGTTGACGGTTGATAAATTAGCTCTGTCCGGATCTATTACCGGTGGCGGCAATACCTATGGTTCTAACGTGAATGGGGGCACTGTGGACTTCGTTAGCTCAATCGCTGGTGACGCTGTGGTGGCCACGGGTACCGTCTCTGTTGATACGACGGGTTTACTCAGCACGAGCGGTAATCTGCAAGTAGGCACTCATACCGGTATTCAAACTGTTGGGGAGGGGCTGTCTGGTACTGATGCAGGCAACTATAGCTTCGCTGGTAGATCTGATGATTACACTGTCGTTCAGTTGGCATTAACCCTTAGCGGTATTACTGCAACGAGTCGAACTTATGATGGGTCTACGGATGCAACGGTATCGGTTGTCACTGCAAACTATGCTGGCTTGATTGCTGACGATGTGGTCAGTGTGGCGACCACCGGTACCTTTGACACTAAAAATGCTGGTACCAACACCGTGACTCTGGCCTCGATCTATGACGGCGCTGATAAAGATAATTACAGCATCACCGACCAGGCGACTACTACAGCGGGTATTTCCGCAGCGAATCTGGTGATTACGACCAGTGATGTCAACAAAAACTATGACGGTACGACCGCTGTAACGACGGGCTCGGCAGAAGCGACCTCGGGTACGCAAATGTTTGCCGACGATAGCCTGACGGGTGGTACGTATGCCTTCACCGATGCGCGTGTGAGCCGTGATGGTTCTGGTAATGTTCTTAGTAACAAAACCGTTACCACCACAGGCGTAACCGTCAATGATGGTAACAACGGTGGTAATTACGCGGTTACCTATGCGAACAACATCACCAGTGCCATTGATCCAAAAGCTTTATTGATAGAATTGTCTACTCAGAGTAAAGCTTATGATGGCTCGATCAATGCGGCGATTGATACGACTGATTATTCACTCACTGGATTTATTGGAAGTGAAAATGTGGGTGTCAATCAAACCGTCGGAACCTATGACAGCAAGGATATGGTGTCTGCCACTAATGTAACCGTTGCACTGGCCAGCACCGACTTTACGGCAGATACATTAACGGCTTTGAGTGATTATATTCTGCCGACAACCGTCGTTGCTACCGGTAGTATTAAAAGGGCAACCCTGACGGCGTTTGCAGATGTGCAGGATCGTATCTATGACGCGACTACTGATGGCACACTGAATGATATTACTCTGCAGGGGGTGATTGGCAGTGAAACACTGCAGGTTGCTGGAGGAACCGCTCAGTTTGCTGACAAAAATGTTGGCGTTGATAAGGTGGTTACTGTTACGGGAATTATGATCAGCAACGGTACGGGAGCTGAAGCGGGTCTGAGTTCTAATTACCAGATTGCTTCCCCCGCAACAACGACGGCTAGTATCAGTAAAAAGGGTCTGACGATAGCGGGTGTGGAGGCGTTCGACAGGGAGTATAACGGAAAGATGATTGCGGATATTAACACCGATGCGGCGTCGCTTACTGGCAAGATAACCAATGACGAGGTAACCTTCGGCAGTATGACTGGTAGCTTCTTGGATAAGAATGTAGGTGACAATAAAGTGGTCATTGGTAGTGACGTCGTGCTGGAAGGGGCTGATGCCGGAAACTACGACCTGATACAGCCCGAAGGGTTACAGGCCACTATTACTCAGCGTGCACTAACAGTCTCTGTTACTGCTGCTGATAAGGTCTACGATGGCGGTACAGATGTAATAGTTACATTAACCGATGATCGTGTTAGTGGCGATCTGTTAGCCTATAATTATGTTGCTGGTTTTGTTAATAAAAATGTCGGTAATACTAAGTCTGTCAGCGTAGATAATATCAGTTTTAGCGGCGGTGCCGATGAGGCTAACTATACGGTGAATAGCAGCGCCTCTGGGGTAGCGGCTGTAACGGTTAAACCGATTGCCATTAGTGGCATCACGGCTGGCGATAAAACTTACGATGGGAACACGGTCGCGACTATCGACGTCAGCAGTACTTCAGGTTGGATCATTGGGGATGATGTGACGGTAGCTGCTACCGGTGCGTTTGACACTAAAGATGTCGGCACGGATAAAGCGGTGACACTGAGCTCTATCTATGGCGGAATAGATGAAAGCAACTACGCCATTATCAACCAGTCAACAACCACGGCTGATGTTCAGTCAACAACCACGGAAAATGTTCTTCTTAATACGATTGTTACTGATGTTGTAAATACTCCAACATCAGCCACTAGAGACGTGACCTCTGAAAATATTAATAGCAGCGCAGTTAATCGTAGCGGATTTGTTAGCAACGCTACTGGCATGATGACTAGCTTGATGACTGGCTTGATGACTGTCGCTGATGCCGGTATCTCTGGTTTGCAGGCTAAAGATGAAGAGGATAATAATGACGAGTGACGCATGAAACTATGATTGAATATATGCCATATAACTAGGCATGTATTCAACGGAATATGATTATTCAAGTCATTAACTAGTACGAGTGATAGCGATTACTCCTAATTGACAGGTAAATCGCTAAATAGAACCATTAATAATCAGGATAGATATAAAATGCATCAGTTTAATTGCACTTTTTTTACCATGGTGCTTGCCAGTAGTGTCGGCAGCGTTCATGCAGCGACTATACCCCCAACTGATTCTGGGCGGATGTTACAAGACAACAGAATTAGTCAAAGCATCACTAAGCCTATGCAGCAATTGAATGGTTTGATGTTACATGGATCGCCGTTGAGTGAATCAACACCGGGCGGGGCAAAAATCCTGCTGAATAAATTTAATGTTTTTGGTAATACTATATTCGATTATGATCAATTACTGGCTGTGTTGGGAACGGATACACAGGGTAAGAAGTATGACTTAGCAGAGTTAAAGAATTTTGCTAATCAAATCAGTATTTTTTATCGAGATAACGGCTACCCGTTTGCGAGAGCGTTTATTCCTGCTCAGGAGCTTAATAGTGGTGAGCTCACCATTGGCATTCTTGAAGGCCGTTATGGTGAGGTTCGCACTACGGGTGATCATTCGTTGTCTTCTGTGACACAGGGCTTCTTGATGTATATACAACCTGATGTGGTGATTGACGAGGCTAAGCTGGAGCGTTCAATGCTTTTATTAAGTGATCAACCAGGGGTTGATGTTGTTCCTGTGATACAGCCAGGGAAGGAAGTCGGCAAAGGTGATTTGATGGTTTCCGTCAAAGAAGGTAAACGCTACGCTTTGTCTGTTGGCTTAGATAATATGGGTAATAGGTATTCTGGTCGTAATCGCGCCACAATCGACTTAAATGCCAGCAGGTTACTAACGGTTGGAGATAACCTGTCGGTCAATTTTTTTCGAACAGATGAAGAAACTTGGCTAGGGCAGGCAAAATATGAAATGCCAATTGGTTTTTCTGGTCTAAGAGCTTCAATCGGATATTCTTATTTGAATTATCTTTTGGGCGCTGAATTCGAGGATAGTGATTTTTCAGGAACGGCTACAACAAGGAGTTTTGAATTAAGTTACCCACTTATCCGTTCATTAAGTCGTAATGTTACTGCCCTAGGCAAGTATAATATGGCTAAATACTCAGATAAGCGGCTTGGTTTTATTGATACAAAAGATGGGGATAGCGTTCAATTTGGCATAGAGTTTGATAACCGTGATAATTTTTATGGCGGAGGGATTACCTATGGCAACATTTTGAAAGTAGAAGGTGATATTAATCACTCTTCGGGTGTTGGTTTTGATAGTTTTAGCCTTTATAAAGGGCAGTTATCACGTCAGCAGAATATTCCGGGCAGCTTCTCGCTGTTTGCTAATTTAAGTGGCCAATATACTGATAAGTCAATAGACGGTTCAGAGCAGCTGGCACTGGGAGGTATATCTGCAGTCCGGGCTTATCCACCAGGAGAGGGCAGTGGGAGTAAGGCTTGGGTGGGTCAAATAGAGCTTCGATATCAGATTGACGATTACCAGCCATTTGTGTTCTATGATTTAGGTAAACGTTTCAATGTTGGTGCGGAAGAAGTACGAAAGTTGGCCGGCGCTGGTTTGGGTGTCAGGTATCAATGGAATAAATTTAATGTTGAACTGATAACGGCCTGGAAGACAACAGGGGGTGATTCGTTATCTGATAACGAACAAAAAAACCCTCGTATTTGTTTTAAAACGGGCATTGTTTTCTGAAAAAATTCAGTAGAATGATTTTCTTACTTATAAAAATCCATTCAAGAGAGTGTAGTTAATACTATTGAAATTGATGATTAAGAGTTTGATGTTGATGCATTGTCTGAAAGTGCTAAAGTTCAAATAATTAGTCTGCGTAGCTGTGATAAACGCATGCAAGATCTACAGCAGGAACTGGCTATTTTGCAGATTGCTCGTAATGCCTATTCAAATGCTTTAATGGCCGAATTAGTCGATGATGCAGTAGTAGATAAATGATTTTGTTCTAATCTATCTTGGATATTTAACTTTAAAAAATGGAAATATTAATGCATTCAATAATTAAAAGAATAGTCACGATTGTAGGCATAACATTTAGCTGCCTTGTATGGTCAGAGGAAGCGCCTAAAAATCCTAACGTTGTTACTTATGGCGATTGGGGGATGCAATGCACTGAAGAGGCGAAACTACATATTTGTCAAGCAGTACAAGTACTTTGGTTAGAGCAAGATAAAAAAAAGCAGCGAGTACTTACTCTTCAATTAATTCCAAAAGATGAGGAGCAGAAAGTGCTGCAACTCAGTTTTCCATTGGGAGTCGATTTAAGGCCCGGTATTGTCATTGCGGTTGATGATGGCAGTGAGCAGAAATTTTCTTATGCTACCTGTAATAATCAAAGTTGTTTCTCTCTAATTTTGATGACTGAAGAACAATTATCTATGTTTAAGAAAGGCAATATATTAAAAATTGGTTTCAGAACTTTCGGGTCTGACAAAACTGTCGTGCTCGAGGCTTCGTTAAAGGGTTTTACAAAAGCTAATGTGGAGGTGAAAAAAACGCTGATTAAGGAACCTAGCATCATGTAGGCTATCTATTCTGAATAAGCGCTAGACGTGGTCAAATGACTTTTGGAAAATCAGTAGCTATTATTTTTTAAGAAAAATGGAATGTTCAATAGGCTTCAGCCTAAAAAATTACTGCCCTTATAAATTCTTTCATTATAAATATAAATAGTATAAAAGGCCTACCCGCCAATATCAATCTGCTCAATCCAATTTAGACCCTATCTTTTTCTAGGTTATTTACTGTAATGCCAGAAAATTTATCCACCGATCATGTACCAACAGTAGGCAGCGTGAGGCGAGCAATTGATTAACTCCAACTAAAGGTCCTCAGAAGACCATAGCGGTGTCAATACAGCCTTTTGGTGGCCACAACGCAAATCATGGAACCATTCAAAAATGGTTAGTAAACCAAGGCGACTGGTGGCAGCGTTCTTGTTTCTGGTAGCGTATCAGGCGTTGATGGCAAATTGCCTTTTTTCTCAAGATGAAACAGGATTTTGTCGATCACTACTTGATCTTCGATATAGGCGATAACCTTGACGGGACTTCTACAATGAGTACCGGTCTCCACGTCAATATTAATACCCTTTTCATCGCTGAAAAGAATAGGAAAAGGAAAAATAGTGTCAAATCGTGAATCTTGAATGAAGCGCGTAATTAAGTTAAAGTCGAAAAAAGTCTAGACCACTACGAATCGAGTTCCTTGGCGCGTTGTATCATTTGACTTCGCGAGGTGATGGACGAGAAGATATATATTTGACTGATGACGATAGGGCGTTGTTCTTGTCAGTCCTGGGCAAGTTTGTGAAGAAATAATAGGGGTCAAAGTTATTCAAAGAATATCTACTCTTAATTAGGCTTCAATTTTGGTCTGCCGACATTAAAGACACCCATCTATTCAAAAATAGCAAACCAGCCTAATAACCATTCCTTTAACTTTGATTTGAATATAAGGAGTCAAATCCCTTTTGCATAAGACCGATTAAAAAAACCGATTCATAAAAGACCTTTGACTCCTTATAACTAAGAGTTATTCAAGCGCGTAGGTCTGATAAGCCTTAGCGCCATCAGGCATGACTAAAGCACTCTTCATGCGGTGAGAGGCTACCAGCCATATCTTAGAATTTTTAGAAATAGAGGGTTTAAACTTTGTTTAGAATTTAAATGGATTTATTGTCTGTATCAAGATAGGAATAAAGGCAAAACGTGACCCAGTTATTCGTGAGTCCATTGGAAACGTTGCTTCAAATCATTACAGAATTTAATGTTAAGCAGTTTTTTTTACTGCAATTGGCCAACAACAATGCCTGGTGCAATACCGGCAGTGCCTGCAAAAGCGTTGATCGCAGTTTTATTAAAGTTTTGATTGGCGATAAACTTTGAAAATAACTTTGCTGGGATTAATTCCTGTTGTGCAAAAGTGTTTGCTTCATTCTCTTTTCGCTGGTCTAGCCCGTTAGTGCCTTCTAAAAAGAGTTCTTTCTTGCCGTGCAGTAAAATATGTCCAGCTTCGTGGAAGAAGGTAAACCAAAGATGATCATCTGTTTTATATCGAAGACTAAGTTGTATTATTGCTTTGTCTTTATTCAGCCAGCGTGTCGCACCACTAACGCCAGTTTTAGGCAGCGCAGGAACAAATACAACGTTGACGCCAGCCATAGAACAAAGTTCTTGCATGACAGGCACAAAGTGAGCAGGGTCTTCCGTGGTTAGGCCTCGGATCTCATCTAGGATATCTCTAAATTTGGTTTTATTGTACGACCGGGAGGCCATACTTGATGCAGCTATCTCCTCTTGCTTTAACCAAGCTGAAACAGCTTCTAGAAATACCTCATGTGATTGATTTTGACGATAAGCAACATTGAGGTTTGGCCACATCTCATCCCATTAATCGACATTAGCAATGCCAAAAAAGCAAAGCACTTCGACGAGCTGGGCTTTCTAATCTTTTATTTTGTCGAGCCAATTCAATTTAGCCATAGCGTTAATAGGAATACGATTGAGCCAGTCGAGACTGTAATGGTCAATAATATTCGTTTTACTTATATACCCTGATTCGTCTATAGTCAGTATTCGTTAAGTAATCCTTTAACTAACCACACAAATTAATAAGGGTTATTATGACTGCATTCTCTAAAAAATGCACTCCAACCATTGGCCTAAACTTCGATGACATTCAACACGGTTTTTTCCAATCGCTGCAACAAAGGTTTCGAGTTCAGCAACTGAAAACTGATGTATCAAAAGAGCGTGCCCAATTGTTACTGTTATCGGATGACAGATTACGTGATTTAGGTATCTCTCGTGCATCAGCTAGTGCCGAGGCGCTTAGAAGCGATTTACCAGCCGAAAGATTACAGGAAGTTAAAAATAGAAGATGTTGATTAACACTGACGTTACTAATCAATAGCGGGTTGGTGACGTCAGTTTTTTTCAATTTAAAATTATGCAACTTTAATTTAAAGAATTGGGCTTTAGCGGATAAACTTATTCTTTTTATGTACTGCCTGCAATGATCCGTTACCGACCCTCAGCACCACCGAAATCCCCCTATATTACGATTGAAGGCATGCGGGTTCTCGAAGCCGAACAAAAGGCACTGTGGCCGAGACGCCGCGAAGTGGTTGTTCATCTTTCGGCGGCAGCAGCAGAAGGCGATCGTTCAGAAAATGCTGAGTATATTTATCGTAAAAAAGAATTGCGTGAACTCGACCGTCGCATTCGATACCTACAAAAACGTTTGCCTGAATTAATCGCTGTGAGCGAAAAGCCTAGAACCTCTGAACGCGTGTTCTTCGGTGCATCTATCGAGCTAGAAAATGAAGACGATGACATCTCGATCTATAGAATCGTTGGTCCTGATGAACTTGATCATGGCGAGCATTACATTAGTATCGATTCACCGTTAGCGAAAGCATTGATGAAAAAAATGCTGGGCGATGAGGTGATTGTGGAAGTACCCAGTGGCAGAATGACTTATATTATTAATCTAATAAGCTACTAGTGTAGGCTGTAAAAGTTCATCGCATCTTCTACAACTGCTCCTGCGTTGTTCTAATACAGTCCATCCATGGACATATACTCTCTCACCATATCGGTACACCGCATCACTAAATCCATTTAGGCAAAGCGTAGCGCCTTCCGCCAATCTTTCAGTCATTGTCTTATCCTCGGCTCGGTGGTATTGGCAAGTTAGTCACGTCTGATGGCGATTGTGGCTTATCAGGCCTACATGGTAGGTTATTTTTTTGATAGCAAGAGTAGGGTGGATTAGTGATAGCGTAACTCACAATTTCAGAACCAATTCACAGTATGTGCGTCGGGTTACGAGATAAAGCGGCTAACCCCACCTACCTTATTTCCCGTTAACTTAACGGTACTACTTTCTTTAACACTATAGGCTATTTTTCGACAGCAACTTTAAATCTACCGCTGGATCGGCAACTTGAGTTGGTGTTGGGTGCAAACCTGCGCCAATCATTTTACGTCCTTGGGCATAAGAAATGGTGTCGTTCATGGCATCAACCGCGAGTAACTTATCCTCGGCATAGTACCAAACTGATTGGCCACCCGGTTTTGATCCTGGTCGAACCACTGTTTGGGTGTAATCTGTATTAAGGCCAGCGATTTGTAATTTGCAATCGTATTGATCAGACCAAAACCAAGGCAATGGATCGTAACTGACAGCTTCGCCAGCGATAACGCGGGCAACTAAATCACCTTGGTCGGCAGCATTTTGAACCGATTCGAGTCGGGTACGTCGGCCGTTTCGAATAAAACTGGCACAGTCGCCCGCAGAAAATATATTGGGATTTGAGGTTTGGCAGGTTTGATTAACCGCAATGCCATTCTCGCAATCAAGGCCAGCCTGTTCGGCTAGCTCGATATTGGGTCGTCCACCAATACCAACCAGTACAAGGTCTGCCTCTAATCGTTCACCATTGGCTAATTCTGCGCCATTTACTTGACCATTTTGTTCTGTTAATCGTAGTAACTGGGTCGATTCACGTACATCGACATCGTGCTGCTGGTGAAGCGCTCGGAAGAAGTCTGAAGTTTGAGGTGCTGCGACTCGTTGTAAAATACGCCCCGCCATTTCGATAACGGTGACTTCAAGCCCAAACTTGCGTGCCACGGCCGCTGCTTCTAAACCAATGTAACCACCGCCGACGATGAGTAGCTTACGGCCCGACACTAATTCAGGCGCCATGGCCTCAACATCAGCAATATTACGTAACGTAAAGACGCCTGCCAGCTCACCACCAATACTCGCCGGTAACGACAGTGGGCTAGAACCCGTACACAGTACCAGTTTGCCATAATCGATGGTTTGACCTTGTGACGTACTAAGTTGTTTTAGTTGAGGGTCAATTGAGTCAACATGCGTATTGTAATGGGTCGTAATGCTCTGTTCCAAGTACCATTGTGCAGGCCGAATAAACAGGCGATTGCGCTCCAGGTCACCCGACATATAAGCTTTGGATAGAGGTGGGCGCTGGTAAGGCGGCACTGGCTCTTCACCGATTAGAACCAGCGGTTCGTTATTTCCAATGCCTTTTTTGGCCAGAGCCTTATGGCGAGAAACAAAAGAAGCGGCAGCCTGTCCGGCTCCAACAATAACAATTGGCTTTTGCATGTTAATGACTCTAAAAATATGGCCGCAACTACGGATGTCCTGGACTAAGGTGCTTTAAGCGACGTCAATAAAGCACCCGTTAAGAAAAAAAACTTCTAGGTCTGGCAGACCGTTAGGGTGCAGGTACGTGAAGCACTAAACCATCTAGCTCTGGTGATGCAATCAGTTGACAGCTTAAGCGGCTATTGTCGCGACGTTCTACATCCGTCATTTCTAACATGGTGTCTTCAACATCGTCGACTTCACCTGTTTTTCCAAGCCAGGCGTCATCAACAAAAACATGACAGGTGGCACAAGACAGGCAACCACCGCAGTCGCCATCAACGTCGGGGACATCATTTTCAATGGCTGCTTCCATCAAATTTAAGCCGTCTTTGACGTCTGCACTGATTTCGTTTCCGTCTTCTGTTTTCCAGGTTATTTTAGCCATAAGTTACTACTAATCATTGGGGGTTAAATGGTTGATTTTTAAAGAACGTAATGTATCGGTTTTCGTTTGTAATGTCTTATCAAATTGATGCTTCTAGGGCTCATAAGGCGATCTTTCGAGCGACTTAGTGTGCGCGAAGAATGTTAGACGCGGTTTTTTGTATGAGCGCCCTTAGTTCTTGAACATGCTCTTGTTCGGTTGATTCGACACCAATTGACACTCGAACCATCCAACGACCTTTGAGCTGCGAAGCTAACATAAATTCATCGCCCGACTGGTTGATGGCATCGACCGAGGCCAAGGAGTGTGTATTCTGGGCGTCGCCCTCTATTTCAGGCCGTTGATGACGAATGCTTATAGTTTGTAAAGTCACAGGCATTAATGTGTGCTAAGTCCTGAGCTGGTGATATCGCCTAGCACTGATGTTAACGATGAATTTGAGGGGAACCAGCCAAAATGCATTGGATGCTGAACTTGAGTTAGCCCCGGCACAATGATGTTTTTCAAATCCAGCATCAAATCGTCGAGTGATTCGGACGTCGTCGGAGGACTGGTCGGCAGTCCACTCTTAACATCGCCAGGCTTCACTTGAACACGAACGGGCATTTGGTCTATCTGAGGTCGGTAGTCCACTATCGCGTCGCTGTTAACAATCGTGTGATGTTGCAGGGACAAGAGAAAAACATATTGTTACAGGCTTTTGAATGTCCATAAGTGCTAATCACTTTAAGTAAGCCATTGAATTGGTATGGTGTGTTGAAAATCAAGAATGATCCTTTTTGCCTTTGCCACTCTTCTCTTCGCGAGTTTAACAATACATAAACTTTTAAGCGAAGAAGCAATACTCAAATAACTGAGTGCACGGGTGAGATTTGAAAGTTTTAGCACGGAGCTTCCAAGGGTAAATAACTTAAGGTACCAATAGTAAAGGTCACCGTGCCACTGTGGCAAATTCAAAGAGGTGCTTTGTTAGATGCACCGCAATCATAAAAGAAAATAGGCGACCTTTGGACCATTAAATTCTATCTCTAATTTTCCCTACAGGTTAACGGGGAAGCACAGAACTACCCATTAAAAATTCATCGACTGCGTGCGCTGATTGACGCCCTTCACGTATGGCCCACACCACTAGCGATTGACCACGACGCATGTCCCCAGCAGTAAATACTTTGTCCACTGAGGTCTTGTAGCAGCCCTCATCGTCAGTCGTAGCCTTGGCATTACCTCGACCATCTTTTTCCACACCAAAGGCATCTAGCACTTTTTGTGCTGGGCTGACAAAGCCCATGGCCAATAACACTAGGTCCGCTTTCATTTCGAATTCGGTTCCCGGAACTTCTTGCATCTTGCCATCTTTCCATTCAACTCGAACGGCAAGAAGTTTGCTGACCTTGCCTTCATCGCCAATGAAGGCTTTGGTGGCCACTGACCAATCGCGCTCACAGCCTTCTTCGTGAGAGCTGGAGGTGCGAAGTTTCATTGGCCAATGAGGCCAGACTAACGGTTTATCCTCTTGGTCCGGTGCGCGCGGCATGACTTCAAATTGCGTTACTGAGACAGCGCCATGACGGTTGGAAGTGCCCACACAGTCAGAGCCTGTATCACCACCACCGATTACCACTACGTGTTTGCCGCTTGCTTTTATTTGATCTGGTATTTCGTCACCCGCGTTGACCTTATTCTGTTGGGGTAGAAACCCCATTGCAAAATAAACGCCCGCCAGTTCACGCCCCGGTACAGGCAAATCGCGTGGTTGTTCGGCGCCACCAGTTAAGACGACGGCATCAAAATCATCTTTTATCTTTTGGGCAGGTATATCCACTCCAATATATTGATTGACGCGAAACTCTACGCCTTCTGCACGCATTTGTTCAGTGCGGCGGTCTATGTGCGATTTTTCCATTTTGAAATCAGGGATGCCGTACCGCAACAAACCGCCGATACGATCATTTTTTTCGAAAACTACTACGTCATGACCGGCGCGCGCTAATTGCTGTGCACACGCAAGCCCTGCAGGACCCGAACCCACTACTGCAACTTTTTTGCCTGTTTTTTTAGTTGGAGGAAGTGGTTTAACCCACCCTTGTTCCCAGCCTTTGTCTATTATAGCGTGTTCGATGGACTTGATACCGACCGCGTCATCATTAATGTTGAGTGTGCAGGCGGCTTCACATGGCGCAGGGCAAATGCGGCCAGTGAATTCCGGAAAATTATTGGTAGAGTGCAACACGCCCAGAGCTTGCTCCCAGTTGTTTCGATACACCAGATCATTCCAGTCAGGGATGATGTTGTTGACCGGACAGCTCGTGGTGCAAAACGGAATGCCGCAGTCCATACAGCGTGCGCCCTCCCCAGCTGATTGCTCGTCAGTTAATCGTGGAATAAATTCTTTGTAGTTCTTCAGGCGTTCGGCAACGGGCAAACTGATTTCGTTTACACGGCGAAATTCTATGAAACCGGTTGGTTTACCCATTCGCATAATCTCGATGTTGTTTTTCTTGCTGTGCGGCAATTTCCTGCAACGCACGACGGTATTCGGTCGGTACGACCTTGACAAATTGTGGCAGATAACTAGCCCATTTTTCCAATATTTCTTTGGCGCGCGTACTGCCGGTATATCGCAGGTGTTTCTCGACCAGGTCGTGCAGTACGAGTTCATCGGCTTGGCCAAGGTGATTGAAGTGCACTCGGCCATGTGTTTCCACTTCGCCTGATTGGCTTGCAGCGACTTCTTCTGGTATCGGTTCGAGCTGCACCATGGACAGATTACAGCGTTGTTCGAAGCCTCCGTCTTGATCTAGTACGTAGGCAACACCACCCGACATGCCAGCCGCAAAATTGCGTCCAGTCTGGCCCAGCACGATGACCATTCCGCCGGTCATATATTCGCAACCATGATCTCCCAAACCCTCTACTACCGCTGTTGCGCCCGAATTGCGCACCGCAAAACGTTCGCCCGCCACGCCATTGATATAACATTCACCACTGGTTGCGCCATACATCAAGGTATTACCGACGATGATGTTGTCAGATGCGATGATGTTGCATGCCTCAGGTTTTGTTACCACGATACGTCCACCGCACAGACCTTTGCCGACATAATCGTTACCCTCGCCGGATAACTCCAAGGTAATGCCATGTGCCAGAAAAGCACCAAAACTTTGACCTGCGGTACCGCTCAATTTAACCGTAACTGTGTCATGTGGTAGACCTATGTTGCCGTAACGTTTGGCCACCTCAGAAGACAGCATGGTTCCTACACTACGATTTACGTTAGTTATGGTACTGCTAATTACCACTGGCTGTTTAGTTTTCAGGGTTTGGCTAGCCTGAGCTATGAGTTGCAGATCCAAAGCCATGTCCAGCCCATGATCCTGCGATTCTGTATTGCTTCGCGCCACACTGGCAGGCATATCGGGCTGATAAAAAATACGGGCGAAATCTAGACCCTGAGCTTTCCAGTGCGTGAGCCCAGCCTTTACGTTTAGCAAATCACTGCGTCCGATTAAGTCAGAAAATTTTCGTATACCGATTTGCGCCATGTATTCACGCACTTCTTGAGCGATGAAGAAAAAATAATTCACCACGTGCTCAGGCTGACCTGTAAATTTTTTACGCAGTGCTGGATCCTGAGTTGCTATGCCGACAGGGCAGGTATTAAGATGACACTTACGCATCATGATACAGCCTTCCACCACCAGCGGCGCTGTGGCAAAACCAAACTCATCAGCCCCTAGGAGTGCGGCTATAAATACATCTCGTCCCGTCTTTAACTGGCCGTCCACTTGTAGCACAGTACGGCCACGCAATCGGTTCAACACCAGTGTCTGCTGCGTTTCTGCCAGACCGAGTTCCCACGGCGTGCCCGCATGTTTGATAGATGACAGTGGTGATGCGCCAGAGCCACCATCATGACCGGCAATAGTAATGTGATCAGCCTTGGCTTTGGCGACACCCGTTGCGACCGTACCCACGCCAACTTCAGATACCAGTTTAACTGAAATAGAGGCATCTGGGTTAGCATTCTTCAAATCATGAATGAGCTGTGCCAGATCTTCTATTGAATAAATATCGTGATGTGGCGGCGGTGAAATTAAGCCAACGCCTGGTACTGAAAAACGTAACTGGGCAATGTACTCTGACACTTTATGACCAGGTAATTGTCCACCTTCGCCAGGTTTGGCACCCTGTGCCATTTTGATTTGAATTTGATCGGCACTATTCAAATATTCTGCTGTCACGCCAAACCGACCAGATGCAACTTGCTTTATTTTGGATCGCAACGAATCACCCAGCTGCAGCTCCTGATCGGATTCAATGCGCCCCTTACCAATAATGGAAGAAAGCTTATCACCGGCTTTCACTGTTTTGAAACGTGCCGGGTCTTCGCCTCCTTCGCCCGTGTTGGACTTGCCGCCGATACGGTTCATGGCAATTGCCAGAGTAGTATGTGCCTCAGTAGAAATGGATCCCAGCGACATTGCGCCGGTAACAAAGCGTTTGACTATTTCCAAAGCGGGCTCGACCTCCTCTAGGGGCACGGCCGAAACATCTGATTTGAATTCAAACAAGCCACGTAGCGTTTTATGATGTCTACTTTGATCATTGATCAGTTTGGCATATTCCTTAAAAGTTTGATTGTTGTTAGTACGAGTTGCATGCTGCAATTTGGAAATAACATCCGGGGTCCACATGTGCTCTTCGCCTCGTACCCGAAATGCATATTCTCCGCCCGCATCCAACGTATTAAGTAATACAGGGTCGCTGCTAAATGCAGACTTGTGAGTGCGCATCGCTTCTTCCGCCACTTCCTGCAAACCAATGCCTTCAATTTGGGTAGCAGTGCCTGTGAAAAAACTGTTCAGGAAGCTGGTGTTGAGTCCGATGGCCTCAAAAATTTGCGCGCCGCAGTAAGATTGATAAGCAGATATACCCATCTTGGACATCACTTTGAGTAGCCCCTTGTTAATTGCTTTAGTGAAACGTTTGCTGGCCTCTATTGTGGTTAGTCCTGGAGGCAAATAATCTGTCATGTCAGCAATGGTCTCAAATGCTAGCCACGGGCAAACTGCTTCGGCGCCATAGCCCGCGAGTAGTGCGAAGTGATGCACTTCACGAGCTGATCCGGTATCGACTACTAAGCCAGTGTTAGTACGTAAACCTTCGCGCACTAAATGATGGTGTACACCAGCACAGGCCAGTAGAGCTGGAATGGCCGCACGTTCTTTAGCCACAGCACGGTCGGATAGAATTAATACGTTGTAACCTTCTGATACTGCTTCATTGGCAGCAAGGGATAGCGCCTTGATGGCGACTTCGCAACCAGCCGCACCTTGAGATGTAGGATAGGTGATGTCGAGCACCAATGATTTGAAACGTTTTCCAGTCAAAGCGTCGATGTTGCGTAGTTTGGCCATTTCATCATTGGACAGCACAGGCTGTTGCACTTCCAAACGCAGAGGTGGCTGTGTCTCGTCTATCCCGAGCAAATTGGGCTTGGGGCCGATGAACGAAGTCAGAGACATTACGATTTCTTCGCGGATGGGGTCTATCGGCGGATTAGTTACCTGCGCAAACTGCTGTTTAAAATAGTTGTAAAGCGGTTTGTTTTTATCTGACAGCACGGGTAGCGCGGCATCGTTACCCATGGACCCGGTAGCCTCTTCACCGGCAGATGCCATGGGCGTGAGTATGAATTTGACATCCTCCTGTGTGTAGCCGAATGCTTGTTGGGTATCAAGCAGTGTCGCGTTTAATTTGACTTCAATGTCTACGTTCGGTAAGTCGGCCAAAAAGTAGCGTGACTCTTCTACCCATCGGCGATAAGGTTTGGCGGTCGCCAGTTGTTTTTTCAGTTCTGCATCATCAACAATACGGCCCGCTTGCAGATCTATTAGGAACATTTTGCCTGGCTGTAAACGCCATTTTTTGATGATTTTATCTTGCGGAATATCTAACACGCCCATCTCAGACGCCATCAATACCAAGTCGTCATCAGTAATGAGATAACGAGCTGGGCGTAAACCGTTGCGATCCAGCGTTGCCCCTATTGTATGACCATCGGTGAAGGCCACTGCAGCGGGACCATCCCAAGGCTCAATCAAAGCGGCATGGTATTCATAAAATGCGCGTCGTTCCTCATCCATTAACGGATTGCCTGCCCAAGCTTCAGGAATAAGCAACATCATCGCGTGAGGCAGGGAATATCCACCAGCTACCAGCAATTCCAGTGCGTTATCAAAACAGGCAGAGTCAGATTGATCCTCTGCAATTAGTGGCCACAATTTCTCAAGATCTGCACCCAGCAATTTGGACGACATCGCAGCATGCCGTGCCGCCATCCAGTTGACGTTACCGCGTAGGGTATTAATTTCACCGTTGTGTGCAATCATTCGGTAGGGGTGTGCTCGGTCCCAAGTCGGAAATGTATTGGTGGAAAAACGCTGGTGCACCAGCGCCAAAGCACTAACCACTCGATCATCCTGCAAATCGAGGTAATACTTGCCAACCTGATTGGATAGCAACATGCCCTTATAAACAAGCGTATTTGAAGAAAAGGAAGGAATATAAAACCCCTCTGTATTTGGCAATTTGCGCACAGCGTGTTCAATTATTTTACGAATTACGAACAGTTTGCGCTCAAAACTATCGCTGTCGGAGCAATTTTCTCCGCGTCCGATAAACACTTGGCGTATTAGCGGCTCCGCTGCTTTCACACTTTCACCGAGGCTAGCATTATCTACCGGCACATCACGCCACCCGAGCAATATTTGTCCCTCGGCCGCGATCATTTCGGTAATCAATCGCTCGCACGCCAATTGCGCTGCTGGAGTGTGCGGCAGAAACAACATTCCGACTCCATAGTTACCCACTGTGGGCAGTTCAATGCCTAACGTCGTACAAGATTGGCGCAAGAATGCGTCGGGAATTTGAATTAAAATGCCCGCCCCATCACCTTCCAATGGATCAGCGCCGACAGCACCCCGGTGTGTGAGATTTTCCAAAATCTGCAAACCTTGGTTTATAATAGACTGGCTTTTTTTACCCTTGATATGAGCGACAAAACCGACGCCACATGCGTCATGCTCATTACGTGGATCATACAATCCTTGCCGTACAGGCAACAAAAAATTCCTCACACATTATTCCTCAATACAATTAAAGCTAAAAAGCGGCGATATAGGTTACTACAACTTTTGCAATTAAGCATAACTGCGACGAATTAGTGGATTCAATAGTCGACCAAAAAACCCAGTGAGTTGAATGGGTGCTTCGGTGACGGCCAGACAAATACATTCTTTATCAATAGTTGCGACGGGTGTGTGTTGATGGCGACTGTCTCTCACAAGGAAATCTCCTTGATGATAGAGACCTGACTCGTCCGAAAAGCTGCCCTCTAGTATAACCGTGTACTCATCCCCCATGTGACTGTGTGTTCCAGATGTGCCACCTGGTTTGAGGCGTAACAGCTCGACTTTGGCGTTATTTTGATCTCTACACAATTCATAGTTGTGAATGTCGCTCGACAATCTATTCCATGAAATGTCTTCATACTTAGTCTGTATAAATTGCTGCAGACAGCGGGGAAGTGATTGATTATCAGTGTTAATTTGAGGAGCAAGCTTCTCACTTGAGGCCCTGTCGACCGAAATCTGATCAATTTGGTTGAGCAGTTTAACCTTCAGGAGTGGTGAGGGTGGTGCGGGTTGTAGCTTTTGCATCAACTCACTACCCAGCTGATTAAGCCGATACACATTTTGAGTGCATTCGGGACAATGTTCGAGATGAACTGAGATGCATAAAGCTTGGCTCATTGGTAAACTTCCAGCCGCATAAGCGACCAGTAATTCGTGTTTAGGGTGGTTTTTTAGCGTGCTCATTATTTATCTCGTTACCAAAACTTTAAGTTTTCCCAGTGCCAAGCGGACTCGGGATTTAACCGTTCCTAGGGGAAGCTTTAATTCTGTGCTTGTTTGTTGGTGGCTTTTTCCTTCAAGATAGACTTTTCTCAGTATCTCAGCTTGCTCGCGTGGCAGCTTGGCTAAACCGGTGTTTATATTTTCTTCTAGCCGATTTTGATGGGCTAGTTGAAAAGGGCCTGGCTCTTCATCTTCGATATTATTAAACATTTCTGTTGGGTCAATGTCGCTAACATAACGCCCATTTCTACGGAAATAGTCTATACGACAGTTTCTCGCCAATGTAAAAATCCAAGTGTTAATATTCGACAGTTGTGCGTTATAGCTATCAGCTTTGAGCCAGACTCGAATTAGTACTTCTTGCGCCAGCTCATCAGCTATTAAGTTGGAACCTGGTTCTCTAGCTAGACTATAAGCCCTTATTAGAGGGGCGTAATGATCAAATAAAGTTGAAAATGCGTCTTTGTCGCGGTGAGAAGCAATTAGAGCAATGCAATTTTTCAATTTGGTAATTTTGTCTGCTGCTGTTTTGCTTTGCACCATAAGTTTTTACAATGTTAAGAGTTCATTTTAAGAAGTTTTAAAGTTAAACCGTTCGTCCTATACGTGTCTACTTTAAGTATGGATCACTCAATTGATCCAGAACCTTATTCTGACCGTATAAAATCTTAAATAATATTTAATGAAGTAGTAAATAACATGATCAATCCAGTATTAGACAGTTTCAAAGATAATTTTAGAGATCTAACGAAAGCCGACTGGAGTCAGTTGGATAAGATTTATGCAGACAATATCCTCTTTAAAGATCCGGTGCACGAAATAAATGGTTTAGTGGCTGTCGAGGATTACTTTTCCAATATGAGTGCAGGCTTGATTGAATGCCGATTTGAATATTTAGATCAAGTCACATCAGATAGGACTGCCTATCTTAAATGGATAATGCATTTCAAGCACCCACGTCTTGGAAAAGACGTTATTGATGTTCGTGGTGTGACTCACGTTTGTTTTAATGAAAAAATTGAATACCATGAAGATTTTTATGACATGGGCGCAATGTTGTACGAAAGGCTTCCAATTGTAGGCGCTATTACTCGTTGGCTTAAATCTCGGTTGGCGGACTAATTGCATGCAATTCTCTAATCAATTAAATAGTAAAGTTATATGGGTAACGGGTGCTAGCAGTGGCTTGGGGCGAAGTCTGGTTTTATTACTGGCTAATAATGGACACCAAGTTATCGCTAGTGCTCGAGATGTCGAAGCATTAGAGGATTTGCAATCACTCAATTCGAATATTTGCTCTATCCCTTGCGACATGCAAGACGAATCTAGTTTAACAAGCGCACAGTCGAAAATGGTAAGGAAATTTTCCGCCATAGACCAAGTTATCTTAAATGCTGGTTCCTGTGAGTATCTTGATTTCCCAGAGCCAGATTGGCTTGCCATCCGCAGAGTTATGGAAGTGAATTACTTTGGGACCATTAATTGTTTGAAAGTTGCATTGCCGCTGCTTCGCAACAGTCAATCACCCAGACCGCATATTGTAACAATTGCCTCACAAGTAACCAATGCGCCATTTCCTAGGTCGGAGGCGTACGGTGCATCAAAAGCCGCTTTACAGTATTTCTTTGATTGCCTTCGCCACGATCTTGCCGCAGACAGTATTGACGTTACGGTCGTTAATCCCGGATTCGTAGATACGCCTTTAACACGCAAAAACAATTTTGATATGCCATTTTTGATGGGTGTTGATGAAGCAGCTAATAGAATTATCAAAAACATCGTATCAAGGCCGCGTGTTTATACTTTCCCCAAACGTTTGCAGGGCTTGTTGTTGATATCAAAGATTTTACCCAGTGTTTGGCAAAAAATGGTAGCTAAAAAAGATAAAATTAGCATGCCAGCAGCACCAGCCAATGAGGGTAAAAAACAATGAAAATTGCGGTTATTGGTGCAGGTATTTCTGGATTAACGGCGGCCTATTACCTAAATAGTTATCATCAAGTCAGTGTTTTTGAATCGACTGCTAAAATTGGTGGTCATACAGCAACCGTGGATATTGAACATAACGGCCAACAGTTTGCTATCGATACTGGGTTTATTGTGTTTAATGACTGGACATACCCTAACTTTATTAAATTGATGGATGAGTTGAGCGTTGATTCTAAGTCGACGGAAATGAGTTTTAGCGTTCGTTGTGAAAACACCGGTATTGAGTATGGTGGTAACAATCTAAATACAATGTTCGCTCAAAGACGCAATATTTTTCGACCTACTTTTCATAAAATGATTAGGGACATATTAAGGTTTAATCGAGAGGCTATCCGAGACCTAGATGATGGCAATATTTCTGAAACCATTACTCTGAATGAATACCTAAAAGCTAATCACTATGGCGAAGCGTTTATCTACCAATATATACTACCCATGGGTTGTGCCATCTGGTCCGCTTCGACTGAAAAAATGGTGGATTTCCCTTTATTATTTTTTGTTCAGTTTTTTAAAAATCACGGGCTCTTAAGTGTCAGTAATCGTCCGCAGTGGCGTGTGATTAAAGGTGGATCTGGCAGTTACCTTGGCCCATTGACGAGCAGTTTTAAAGATTCAATATTCACTAATTGTAATATAAAAAAAATTCGACGTTTAGGTGATACGGTCGAACTGGTAATGGCTGATAACGAAGTAATGGTTTATGATCATGTTGTGTTAGCTTGCCACAGTGATCAAGCGCTAGCCTTGTTAAGCGATGCAACTCGGGCCGAGCAAGAGTCACTGTTGGCCATTCCCTATCAACAAAATGACGTTGTGCTGCATACTGACGAGAATTTATTACCGCGCAATCGTATAGCCTGGTCGAGCTGGAATTATCGGCTTTTTGATCGAGTTCAGTCTCGAGCAGTGCTTACTTATAATATGAATATCCTGCAGGGTATTCAATCAGACACTACTTTTTGTGTAACATTAAATGCAACGGAAGCTATTGATGAGTCAAAAATAATCAAGCAGTTCAGTTATAGCCATCCAGTGTTTTCTCTGGATTCAGTAGTGGCGGCTAAAAAAATTGAAAGCATCAATGGTTCTAACCACACCTGGTTTGCAGGTGCTTATTTGGGAAATGGCTTTCATGAAGACGGTGTGGTCAGTGGACGTCATGTTGCAACATTGATTAATCGACTATCAGGCCTACGTACGGCCAGACAAAAAGAAGGGTCAACTGAGGCTGTGGTCAGTGCATAGCGCGATTTACAAGGGTTGGTTAAGGCATCGCCGTTTCAGTCCAGTGGCGCATAAGTTTAGTTATCAGGTATTCATGATGTACCTAGATCTAAGTGAGCTCGATCTTGTTTTAAGTCTGTCTCCGTTATGGTCCAAAAGGAAGTGGCGCCCAGCAAGGTTCGAACGATCAGATTTTTTGGGTGATTCGGAAATATCGTTAGATCAATCAATTCGGAATAGAATCTTTGAAGAGACTGGTGAGACACACAAAGGTGCGATTCGTATGCTCACCAACCTTAAATACTTTGGATTTAATATCAATCCAATCACGAGTTACTATTGTTTCGATGAGTCTGAAAACTTAACCAACATTGTTACCGAAGTAACTAACACACCCTGGAAAGAACGCAAGAGTTATGTACTGAAATGTGATTCAAACCAACGTATTCAGCGTTTAAGTTTTCAAAAGGAAATGCATGTGTCGCCTTTTAATCCGATGGACATGATTTACCACTGGACCAGTAACAATCCGTCGAAGATTTTAAGCCTCAATCTTGAGACATTGTATGGGGGTGAGCCACAAGTGGATGCCACCATGGCTTTAAAAAGGCGAGAAATTAATGCGCGTAGTCTTGCGGGTATTCTGTTGCAGCATCCATGGATGACCGCAAAGGTGGCTTCTGCAATTTACTGGCAGGCTTTGAAGCTCGCCATTAAAAAAGTCCCCTTTTATGATCACCCAAAATTTTCGAATGATGTATCAAATAATAATCACAATAACCTAAAGAATTAATGTATGACAGATTTAACACAGTCCAAATTAACCGGCAGCGGTCGTCGTGGCTTATTGAAAAACTTCGCGCAAACGTTGCTAGAAAAACGGTTAACTAAAATTCCCCTCGGTACCCTTTATCTCAAAGAAAAAACTGGGATAGATGAAATCAGCGAAGGTGACGGCGGGCTCAAGTGTTTTGGTCAACAGACTGAATCGTGCACTGTTAGTGCCAAAATAGTCATCCATGATCCTAGTGCCTATCGAGATATTGCGTTCGGTGGTTCTATCGGTGCGGCGGAAGCTTACATGCTGGGTAAGTGGTCATCCCCCAATCTGGTTGATTTGATACGCCTGATGTCAATTAATATTAATTTTCTGAATGGTATGGATGATTCAAAACCATTAACCCATCGATTGTTCGACAAGGCTTATCACTGGCTCAATCGGAATACGTCAAACAAGGCCAGACAAAACATATCGGCTCATTATGACCTGAGTAATGATTTTTTTGCCTTATTTCTTGATCCTGAGATGATGTACTCGTCCGCAATGTTTTCGTCTACCACCCACGATCAGGTTGAAATGGGGTTAGATGAAGCGGCCGTTCATAAGTTGGATGTTATTTGCCAAAAGTTAGTCTTGCAACCATCCGATCATTTACTTGAAATTGGCACCGGCTGGGGTGGCATGGCGCTGCATGCAGCTAAGCATTATGGATGCCGAGTAACTACCACCACAATATCGAAAGAGCAATATGAGACAGCAAAAAAACGCGTTTCCGATGCCGGGCTAGAGGATCAAATTAACGTTATTTTTGAAGATTATCGAGACCTTAAAGGCAGTTTTGATAAGTTAGTTTCAATCGAAATGATTGAAGCGGTTGGGCACGAATTTTATCAACAGTATTTCAACTGTTGTGCAACATTATTAAAACCAGATGGTTTGATGTTAATCCAGGCAATCACCATTCCTGACCAACGCTATCAGTACGCCCGTAGTTCGGTCGATTTCATTCAGCGGTATATTTTTCCGGGCGGCTCGTTACCTGGGCATGAAGTGATGATGTCTTCGGTCAGACAGCATACCGATCTACAAATGGTTGGAATGGAAGAGATAGGGCTCGACTATGCTAAAACACTGGCCGTCTGGCGGCAGCGGTTTTTAGCGAAGTTGGACGAGGTTAAGGCTTTGGGTTTCGACGATGTCTTTATCCGCATGTGGGAATATTACCTGTGCTATTGCCAGGGCGCATTTGAAGAGCGCGTCATTGGGACATCGCAAATTTTGTTTGCCAAGCCTGATTGGCGACCTAGGTCAGCGGCTTGAAACGAAGTAACTGAACCACGGCTGCATCGATGAGATGACATTCTCTCAATAACTGACTGCTAATGAAATTCAAAATCCTTAATTTGGTGATGTTCCAGTTGGGCTGGTCAATTTGTGTCCTTGGCGGAAATTTAATGGCCGTCGCCTATAGCTTGGTTGCACTGTTAATCCATCATCGCTACGTGCTCCAAAGTAAATCTGAATGGAAATTGGTAGGGTTTATAGTGCTCGTAGGGATAACCTGGGATTCGCTATTAGTATTTTTTGGCTTGATTGTTTATCCCGATGCCGTTTGGTTTAACTTGCCGGTCTGGATGGTTTGTTTATGGATTTTGTTTGCTACCACTTTTATGCACTCGATGGCTTGGTTGTCTGGCTATAGTTGGCTCTCTGTTTTTGTAGGTGCTGTGTTTGGCCCAATGAGTTATTGGGCTGGCGTTGAACTTAGTGATGCCTCTTTTGGTGCATCGCCAATCATGTCTACGGTGGTCATTGCAGCCGGATGGGCGATTTTATTTCCGATAGGGCTTCATATGACAGTTCGATTCAAGTGAAAAATAAAAAAATAAAGTTTATCCAAACTATGTTGCTATTTTTTTTACTCTCACCTACATCAGGCCATTCGGCTGAGCAGCTTTATGAGCAGATGGTAGGTGAAGCCACTGGATTGCAAAGTGGTCAGAGTCTCTACGAAGAGGTTCATTGTGGTGCGGTAAATGAATTGGCGAGTGATGTCTATTATCAATCTAGTGATGGTGCCTTAATAGCTCATAAAACACTCGATTATGGGTCGGGCCGTTCTACCCCATCATTTGTTCAGACTTATGCTTCGAATCAGGAGAAGGTTAAGGTCAAGCTCGATCAGGGCAGCTTAATGATGTCGATTACCGCTCGAAATGGCGAAGAGAGTAATCGGCAGTATCAACTATCAGCGCTCGGCGAAACACCAGTCGTGATTGACGCAGGGTTCGATGTTTTTATTAGAGACAACTGGCAAAAATTAATGTCGGGTAACATCAAGTATTTCCAGTTTCCTTTGGTGTCACGAGCCCAGTTGATCTCATCACGGGTTAAAAAGTCGCTTTGCCAATATGAAACAAACACCGACCAGTGCTTTGCGCTAGAGCCATCAAACTGGCTTTTCCGAATGCTCGCTTCACCCATAGAGTTGGGCTATGACTCGACTCTGATGCGGTTGAACCGATATCGTGGTTTGTCGAATATTAATGACGACAATGGTGATAGTTTGGTTGTCGATATTAAATATCAATATAAGGAAACGGAGGTGACCTGCGCCTTTGTGAAAGTCGACAATATTTAGAGCTACTTAAATAATAGACCTTGAAGATTACGAAAAACATTATTAGGTGCAGCTTACTGATTTTAACCGTGGGAATTTTATCTGCTTGCGCTAATATTTCGGTGACAGGCTATGCAAATAACAGTCCTAAGTTGGTACTGCAAGAGTTCTTCAATGGCACGCTTTGCCCGAGCGGTATTGTTAAAGATCGAAGTGGAAAAGTGATTCGATATTTCGATGCCAGTATCGATGCATCGTGGGAAGATGGCGTCGGTACATTGGATGAAAACTGTGTATTCGATGATGGTGAAGAACAGCAATGTATTTGGACCATTGTAAAAGACGATGCTGGAAGATATATCGGTACAGCAAACTACGTGATTGGCAGCTCACAGTTAAAAGTGGCGGGTAACAGTTTATTTTTGAACTACGTATTGCCGGTTTCCTACGAAGATGGAACGCTTGATTTAAACAACGATGACCAAATGTATCTGGTTTATAAAAACGTCCTAATCAATGAATCCGTAATGACTAAATAGGGCTCTCAAGTGGGAGAATTTGTCTTGGTTATCGAGAAAATTGGCGATTGATAGTCAAAGAGCCTGTCGGACTTAGGAGGGGGTGCTACTGCGGAAAATCCATTTTGGCTAGATTTTCCGATCCAATTCGTTAAGTAGAACAACTATTCGCCTCATTCGATCAAAAAATTTAACTCAAAATGACTTTCCCTCGTTACGATTACCTAAGTCGACAGGCTCCTAAATGGAAAATTAAACCGGTTTGACGAAATGGTGACTTCGATGCCTTAATGGGCTAGTTGGCTCTGAATAAGTCTGATTTGATTGTCTCAGATAGGCCGCTAACACTTGGTAGGGTACTTTATAGTATAATTTTCCATAAATTTTCTTAATGTGGAAATAAGACCGAGGAAAGAATAAATCTGAAATTCTGGTTCGAGTAAGAGAATATTGCTTCAGTCATAATTGTGGCCTTTGATAGCAGTGACATTATGACGGTTTTTGGTGAATCATGGCATGGCACTTTTTGTCTGGCCTCAACTGTATAAAGTTATGTTCCCGAGAACCACAGCGTTGAAAGAATTAAAAGAGCAAAGCAATCAAAAGAGGGCTTTTCTGCAATTTCGCCTGATTACAAATCCTAACATTAGTAGGCTAAGGTATTAATTGATTCAGTTAAGTTTGGTTTTAGTTAGTATGATGGTGACAAGAACAATAAATTCTAAACAAGCTGAATTTTAGACTAATGTTGTCAAATTCTTTTAGTGAACCAATCGGAGCCAGCGTTAAATCAACATTTGGAAACAGCTTAATGCTTGATTCTCTCAACACGCCATCATTACCCCATTAGTTGGCGCAATGACTTGTCATTAAATCAAATTCGAGACGTTACCAAATTTGTTGTGGTAGTATCTAAAAATCTGCAGGTTAGGGATAGCTTTTATGACAGATTAAATATAAACGGCCTTTTCTTTATGTTGGTAATTACAAAGTATGTCTGAGATAACAATAGTTTTCATTCTTAATAGATCGAAAATAAAGAGCTAATAGTAGGGTAATAACGAATTATCATTATAGTTAGAAAAAGTTAAAATTTATGTAATAATTGAGAGCGGTTTTCTTACTACTCGTTATTTGGAGGAATCCTTTGTTTTATTGGGCAAGAAACGTATTAATAATTTCTTTGATAGGTATTGGTATTGCTGTACCGGTCAAGTCGGTGGAAATCCTATCTATAGAAGAAATACCATCTCATTGTATTCATCACGTTGAAAGCTCTGGCAGTAAAGTAGAATTTTCCTGCCTGCCCTTTGTGAATGATTTTATCGACGGTGTCGCAGTCACTGATGAACGAGTTATTAAAGAATATTTTTGGAGTGATCTTGCCGTCCAAGCTTATGTTGGTAATCGTTTCAATCGATATGATCCTTTGTTTTATGCCAAATTTAGTTTGAATACTCCGACAACGCCGGCCGACTTGCTTTATCGAGTAACTGCCAGCCTTCAAAATAACCCATTTAAACTCAGTTTGATTCCGGCACGAGGTCTAGCCTATTTAACACCTAGTTCGCATTACCCTCGCAAGATCGATCTCGCTGACACCAACTCATAATATTACTCACTATGCTATCAAAAGAACTGCGCCGCAGACAGGTAAGGATTATCTTTTTCTTAATTTTGTTGGCGATAACGTGGATGGCCTGGTCGGGACTGTTCAAACCGCTGTTGCTCGGACTGGGCGTGTTGTCCTGTTTACTGACTTTTCTGATTGTGCGCCGCATGGGTTATTTTAATGACGAGATATTTGCGCCCCGCTTTGGTCTTATTCCTGGTCTGATAGGTTACTGGTTTTGGTTGGGGCGCGAGATTTTTAGATCTAGTATTGACGTTACCAGAGTTATTCTAGATCCGAAAATGCCAATTAGCCCTCAAGAAGTTACTATAACTGCCAGTTCAACGAATCCAATGGATCAAGTCATTCTTGCTAACTCTATAACGTTAACGCCAGGCACGCTTTCGCTTGGCTTGCATAACGGCGTTATAAAAGTGCACTGTTTAACAGAAGATGGTGCAAAACAACTGCTCGACGGTGAGATGGAACGTCGTGTCACTGAATTGGGTTCACGCTAAATGTATTATGCCGTTGCTATTGCACTGGTTGCGACCATGAGTCTGGCGCTGCTGCGAGCTATTCTGGGCCCCAGTGTTTATGACCGTGTACTTGCGGTAAATATGTTAGGTACTAAAACAGTATTGTTGCTAGCCGTTGTCGCATTTCTTTTTGGTCGGCCCGATTTCCTTGATCTGGCGCTTGCTTATGCACTGATCAATTTTATTGGTGTATTAGCGGTACTTGAATTCTTTCGTTCTCGTGCGTTGAACAGAGAAGTTGATGCCGAGGAAGAAGACAAATGATGATGGTTGTTGATATCATAAGCTGGTTGTTGCTTACTGCTGGTGGGCTTTTTGTAATAGTCGGCGGAATTGGTGCGTTGCGCATGCCAGATCTTTATACACGCATGCATGCTGCGAGTGTAACTGATTCGATAGCACCGATCTTAATCATTGCCGGTATGATGCTGCAGGCCGGTGTGACTTTGACCAGCGTCAAACTCGCTGCGATTTTGTTATTCTTGCTGTTAACGGGGCCCACTTCATCGAATGCACTGGCTAGTGCAGCCTTGTTGGCAGGTAATAAAAAAACAGAAAAATTAGAAAGTAAGGGTTAAGTCAATGATCGTATTGTTTGGTGTTTTTTTATTGACTTTACTTGTTATTACCGGAATTGCGATCGTGCGTACCAGCAACTTGTTTGTAGCCGTGATGCTAAGCGGGATTTTCAGTTTGTTACTGGCGACCAACTTTTTCTTGCTGGATGCAGCTGATGTTGCTCTGACCGAGGCCGCTGTTGGTGCAGGTATTTCAACGGTGCTGTTTCTCTCTGCACTGGCATTAACAGGCGAACGGGAAATGGCCGTTTCAGCGAACCGACTTACCGCGTTAGTAATCGTGATCATCACGACATGTACGATTATTTACTCAACCTTTGATAATCCGAGATTGGGTGATCCAGACGCTCCGGTTCAAACCCATGTTGGTCCTTGGTATTTGGAAAAAACCGTTGAATACATCGATATACCAAACAGCGTTACGGCGGTATTGGGTAGTTTTCGGGGCTATGACACATTGGGCGAAGTTTTCGTCGTGTTGACTGCGGGCATAGGTGTGTTATTCATTCTTGGGAAATCTGCGCCAGCTGGGTACTACCGCAAGGCACCAGCGGCAGATGCAGACGGACTGCGTCATTATTTGATTCCAAAAATGGTAGGTCGGTTACTCATTCCTTTTATCTTGTTATTTGGTTTTTATGTTCAATTTCATGGTGACTATGGACCTGGCGGTGGTTTTCAGGCGGGTGCATTAATTGCTGCGGGCGTTATTCTATTTGCTTTATTGGAGGGCGAGAAACGAGCGCTTGAAGTATTGCCACGTTGGTTGCTGTTGGGCTTAATCTCTGGCGGTGCTCTTTTATATGGATTTGTTGGCATAATTTCATTATTTATGGGCGGCAATTTTCTAGATTATTCGGTGCTCGCAGATGATCCAATTAAAGGCCAACATTTAGGAATTTTATTAATCGAAGCTGGTGTTGGCATTACTGTTACCGGTGTTTTGCTAACTATCTTTCACGCCTTCGCGGCGCGCGGTAAATTTTGATGGAATTATTTGGCCTTTATCATTATTGGGTGTTTGCGATGTTGTTGATGATCGGTTTTTATGCGCTCATTACCAAACTTAATTTGATCAAAAAACTGTTGGGGCTGTCGATATTTCAGGCTGCGGTATTTTTGCTCTATATCACCATGGGAAAGATCGAGGGAGGCACTGCACCGATTTTCCTGGAAGGGATTGGTGAGCAGTTGTATTCGAATCCCCTGCCACAGGTTTTGATTCTCACCGCGATTGTTGTCGGTATTTCAACTACAGCCCTCGGTCTCGGCATCGTGGTTCGTATTAAGGAAGAATATGATACGGTCGAAGAGCATCAGATTCAGGAAATTGACCTCCTGTGAACGAAATAGAACAGCATTTACCGGCACTGCAGGTAGTTGTGCCGATGTTGAGCGCCGCTGTAGTTATGTTATTGAAGCCGCGCGGTCTGGCCTGGGCGGCAAGTACCGCGGTGAGCCTATTTGCCTTTGCCATTGCAATATCTATGACTCTGGTGACGCTTGATGGCGGCACCCTTCAATATTTTATGGGGGGCTGGCAAGCGCCGTATGGCATAGAGCTTCGAGTTGACGCACTCAGTACGTTGATGCTGTTGGTGGTAACTGGGGCATCGAGTGTGGCGCTTGTGGCTGGATCACACAGTATTGATAGTCAAATTGAAGTTGAACGGCAACCTTTGTTTTACGCTGCTTGGCTACTCGTGCTGGCCGGTCTTTGTGGCATTTTAGTGTCTGCTGATGCGTTCAACATATTCGTTTTTATGGAAGTTTCTTCGTTGGCGAGTTATGTGCTGATCGCAGGAGGACCTGATCGTCGGGCCTTACCCTCAGTATTCAAGTATCTGGTTATGGGTACTGTGGGTGCAACCTTTTACTTGATTGGAATTGGTCTGATTTACCTGATGACAGGAACGCTGAATCTTGCCGACCTGGAATCTCGAATTCACGAGGTTAGTGATCTAAGGCCAGTTCTGATCGCGGCTGGTTTTATTACCATCGGTCTGGCGTTGAAGGGAGCGGTGTTTCCACTACATATGTGGTTACCAAATGCCTATACGTTCGCACCGAATATAGTCACTGTTTTCTTGGCTGCCTGTGCTACTAAAGTCGCGATTTACGTACTGCTGCGTTTCGACTTCTTTGTGTTGCAGTCGAACTTAGCGGGTCATGATTTGCAGTTCGGTTATTTCCTTATGCCATTGGCGATTCTTGGTATTTTGATTGCCTCGGTTACCGCGATGTTTGAGTCGAATCTAAAACGATTGCTGGCCTGGTCCTCGGTGGCACAAATCGGCTACATTATTCTGGGTGCTAGTTTAGTGACTGAGGCTGGCTTGACTGCTAGCTTTGTCCATATTTTCAACCATGCATTGGCTAAAGGTGCGTTGTTTCTGACATTAGCCGGTATAGGCTTTAGCCTTTCACGTATGACGATTGATAGCGTAGCCGGTATCGCAAGCAGGATGCCCTGGACTATGGGGGCCTTTTTGGTGGGCGGGGCAAGCTTGGTGGGAATTCCTGGAACTGCTGGATTTATCAGCAAGTGGTATCTGATTTCTGCGGTCGCGTCTGAGGGTGGTATCGGCATTCTATTCATCGCTACCATTCTTATCAGTTCGCTAATGGCTGCGGTGTACATTTGGCGCGTGATAGAGTCTGCTTACTTCGGTACGCTTTCGAATGATAGTAGCCAATTACGCGAAGCGCCGTTGCCATTACTGCTCGGTGCATGGACCGCAGCATTAGCCAATATTTATTTTGGCCTTTCACCGGATGTGCCTTTAGATCTGGCGCAGGCCGCCGCCAATATTTTGCTGGGGAATTTGTGATGAGTGCGTCTGATATCATCATGATGGCATTGTTACTGCCACTCGCTGGAGCGGTTGGAATTCTTTTGGCAAGCCGAATCAGCGCTAATCTTCGTGAGGCAGTGACACTTGTCACTGCTTTAGGTACGGCGTTCACGGTTTGGAGTTTGATACCCTATGAAATGAGAGGTGAGCGTCCGTCTTTGACTCTATTTGAAATCGTGCCGGGTATTGATATCGCTTTTGCAGTTGAACCTCTGGGAATGCTGTTCGGGGCACTGGCTTCTGGGCTGTGGATTATCAATTCAATTTATTCGATTGGCTACATGCGCGGTAATGGCGAATCGAATCAGACTCGGTTCTATGTTTTCTTTGCGGTATCTATAAGTGCAACGTTGGGAATCGCTTTTGCGGGTAATCTGTTCACGCTCTTCCTATTTTATGAAATGCTGACTTTAGCCACTTATCCATTGGTATCGCACAAGGGCGATAAAAAGACGGTTCGCTCGGCAAGAATCTATCTCGGAGTCCTATTGACGACCTCGATAGGCCTTTTTCTGCCTGCTATTATTTGGACTTATGTCAGCGTTGGTCACGGTGACTTTGTTTATGGTGGGATTATTGATGGACATATCGAAGGTGCTGCTATTGGTCTGCTGCTGGTGCTATTCGTGTTTGGAGTTGGCAAGGCTGCGGTGATGCCAGTGCACCGCTGGCTACCCGCTGCGATGGTTGCACCTACGCCCGTGAGTGCCTTGTTACACGCTGTAGCGGTGGTAAAGGCCGGTGTTTTCACTATTACTAAGGTTATTATCTATATATTTGGTATCGATCTTCTGGCTGCAACCCCGAGTACTGACTGGCTGCTTTACGCCGCTGCCTTTACCGTGCTCGCGGCCAGTATTGTTGCTTTGCGTCAGCAAAATCTTAAGCGATTACTGGCCTACTCAACGGTAGCGCAATTGTCCTACGTGGTACTCGCGGTGTCGATTTTGACGCCTGCGGCTGAGATCGGTGCAACACTTCATATCGTGGCGCATGCGTTTGGTAAAATCACCTTGTTTTTTGCTGCTGGCGCGATCTATGTAGCGTCTAAAAAAACCGAAATACCTCAGCTAGCTGGAATAGGAAAGCTCATGCCCTGGACCATGACCGCTTTTACAATTGGCGCGCTGAGTATGATAGGTGTCCCCCCCACGGGCGGTTTTGTGTCCAAGTGGTATATGTTGGCTGGTGCATTACAGTCTGATAATTATGTTGCCTTAATAACTATCGTTCTCAGTACGGTGTTGAATGCCGCGTATTTTCTACCCATTATTTATGCCGTCTGGTTCATGCCCGTCGCCGATTCAGAAAATAAGGCTCATGGAGAGGCTCCCTGGCCTATGGTGCTAGCTCTGACTTTAACCGCGACCTTAACAATCGCATTTTTCCTTTTTAATGCCTCAGCGATCGAACTTGAGTCACAGATTTTTGGAGGCTGGCGATGAATGAAAAGCATCAGCAGGATGCTTGGTTGGCGAGGCCCAATACTATCCGACTGCTTTGGAAATTGTTTTTTGGCGTGCTGGCTTTGACCGTTGCGGCTCAATTTTTCATTAAAGTTAAGGGCTATTTTGTGGTTGATGGGTGGCTTGGATTTGCCGCAATATTTGGGTTTGTTTGTTGTTTGTTGATGGTACTAGCTGCGAAAGCACTGGGTCTGATATTGAAACGAGATCAGAATTATTACAAGGAGAAATCTGATGTTTGATTGGCTCCCCCCTGCGATGATATTGCTTGTCGGTGCCGCGCTAATCGGCCTGGTTCGTGGCCAGCTCCGGGCAATAGTGATTTTAATTGCGCCGCTTCTGACTTTATGGGCAGTATGGCAAGTGCCAGATGGCGTGGTGTTGACGTTGCCTTTTCTTGAGTACCAGATTGAGCCAATTGAAGGTAGCCCGCTTCGCCGTCTGTTCGCGACTGTTTTTGCATTGATGGCTTTTGTTGGTGGTCTCTACTCATTCCGAATCGCTAAGTGGTGGGAGCTTGCGGCTGGTTATACCTATGCGGCTGGCGCGATTGGCGTCAGTTTCGCAGGCGATCTGATTTCGATGTTTGTATTCTGGGAATTAATGGCACTGTTTTCAACGGTGATAGTTTGGTCAGGCGGCACGCCAGCATCCAGGGCTGCTGGTATCCGTTACGCCATTTTACATCTGTTGGGTGGCGTTATCCTGAAGATTGGTATTGATGGAATCTCAGTTCATACTGGTTCTGTTGATATTCGTCCTATGCTCGCTACCGATCTTGATACATGGCTGATTTTGATCGGCCTTTTGATCAATGCCGCTGCGCCACCACTATCTGCTTGGCTTGCAGATGCCTATCCCGAATCCAGCCCTACAGGTTCAGTGTTCCTCTCTGCATTTACGACCAAAACGGCAGTACTGGCATTGATACTGCTATTTCCTGGCGAGAAAATGTTGATCTGGATTGGAACTTTTATGGTCATGTATGGAATTATCTATGCTTTGCTGGAAAATGATATAAGACGGATTCTGGCTTATTCGATTGTTAATCAGGTTGGTTTCATGGTTTGTGCCATCGGGATCGGCACAGAGATGGCGTTGAATGGTGCTGCTGCTCATGCCTTTGCTCACATTATTTACAAGGGCTTGCTATTCATGAGTGCGGGAGTGGTAATTTACCGTACGGGTAAAACAAGATGTACTGATCTTGGCGGACTATTTCGGACCATGCCGGTGACCACCATCTGCGGCATTATTGGTGCCTTATCGATATCGAGCTTTCCCTTTACCTCTGGGTTTACTACCAAGACAATGATCTCGCAGGCTGCGGTTGATGAAAGTCTAATGTTGGTTTATTTCTTACTCGCGGCGGCGTCAGCCGGTGTATTCTTGCATGCTGGTATTAAATTTCCTTGGTTCGTATTCTTTCAAAAAGATTCCAAGCTTCGCCCCGCCGATGCACCCTGGAATATGGCTGCGGCGATGATTATTTTCTCTACACTTTGCCTTTTGCTCGGTATTTTCCCTGAACTGTTATATCCGTTTCTGCCTTATGCGACCGATTACCAGGCCTATTCACCCGGTAAAGTGTTGTTTTATCTACAATTGCTGCTGTTTTCAGGACTTGCATTTTTCCTCTTGTTACCGCTGATGAAACGCACACTAACGATCAGTCTCGACTTCGACTGGCTTTGGCGAGTATTATTTACACGGCTCGGTGAGACAACGCTGACAGTTGTTTCCTCGGTTAGTAGTCAGTTGGCACTGTTAGCTGAGAATCGCTTTGATAATCTTCATCAGTTTGCACGCCGACATTTTGGGGTTACTGAATCGGGCAATCGAAAAGGCGTATTTACGCGCACCTGGCCGATTGGGGCTACCGCGTTGTGGATTGTCATTTTATTGTCTGTTTACGTGTTGGTTTACTACGTGAATTGAGTTTGGCTTGCGCCTTTAAACGAGGCTAATCAACTCGACTCAAAAAGCATCTTGCGGGTGCTTTTTATGATTACTGAAATGACTGGGCCCAAGATGGCCCATTTCTCAGCAATCGCATAAAACCCTTACCTTATTAATTCGATGATTGCTTCAAGTTAATCACCGAGTTGACCTCAAAACAAGATGAGCTGAACGAACGCTAGCGGTGATTCCTATTGTCAGTTGTAGACGGTCGCTAATACGAGCAAAACTAGCCATTTTTAGCAATGACAGGCTCCTAAAAAACTGCCTTCGGCACGAAACCTTGCCAAGTAACCATTCAAGTTTAAAATGTGAACGCTTAACCCAGATCGCTAAAGTTAATGTGAGTGATTTATTTAATGCTGAACATGCTTCTGAGGAAATATTAATAATTTCCATCTACATTGCTTATGTTTCTTCAATTTCGATCGTTGTTTATGTTGAAACGTTTGAGGGCTGAAGTAGTTGTTTGATATAGGTCCTTAGATAGTTTTTGTTATCAACTTAGGCACTGCTGTTGTTATTCGTTAAACGAGAAGTTAAGCCAGTCAGCGTGCAGTATTGAGTTTAAATGCAACAGCATGCTTTATAATTGGGTGATATTTGAAGGTAAAAAATACGGTTTGATGCTCTTTACTTGATGATGAAGGGCATTCTGAAAGACATGAACCGATGGCAGTGTTTCAATGCTGATAAAATACCAAAGGCCTCGCTATTTAAAATGATGTCCAATCGACCCTCTAGCGAGTACTAGACGAAAAGTGTCAGATTAAAGTTTAAATGAATAGAACAGATTAAAAAAGGATACTGACAGCATGCGTTTACTTGTATTCCAACATATTGATTGTGAGCATCCGGGTTCATTACGACGTTTTCTCGACAACGATAATGTCGAATGGGATGTGGTTCACCTTAATCATGGCGAAGTGATTCCTGATTTTGATCATTATGATGCACTCTGGGTTATGGGGGGACCAATGGATGTTTGGGATGTTGAGGAGTACCCCTGGCTTGTGGCCGAAAAAGCGGCTATTCGTCGATGGGTGGGAGAATTAAAAAAACCTTACCTTGGGTTATGTCTAGGGCACCAATTGTTAGCCGATGCAATGGGCGGTACCTGTGGACCTCAACGACCACCTGAAATTGGCATTATGGAGGTCGAACTGACTGAGGCGGGTCAACGCGACCTACTGTTCGATGGCATTGCCGCACGTCAACAATGTTTGCAATGGCATTCCGTTCGAGTCGCACAGGAACCAGAAAACACCATTATATTAGCCAGCTCAGAGTATTGTCGAATTCAGGCCATGCGAGTTGGTGATAATGCCTGGTCAATGCAATATCATGTTGAAGTAGAGGAAGACACAGTCGACAACTGGGGCGCAGTACCGGCTTATCGTGAAGCGCTGATGAGCACTTTAGGTCAGCAGGGATTGAATATGATGAATGCTGACGCTGATCACAGTATGCAAGATTTCCTGTCATGCGCAGAGTCTATATATCGAAACTTTATGAAAGCGATATAACGTCAAACTAAGATGTTCAAAATGAATAAAGAAATAAAAATTGCAGTGCTCGACTCGGTTCCAAGAAAATACTGGGCAGATGACGGCGGCATAACCGATGCTCAGAAGTTTATTGATCTTTTGACACCTGAGAACGCCTTAGCTCGTTTTTCAACCTACTATGTTCCAGAGCAGAAATTCCCTGAATCGGTGGATGATTATGATGCTTTTATGTTGACCGGTAGCCCCACTAGCGTGTCAGATGATTTTGAGTGGATGCAGCGGTTGTCAAATCTTATCATTGAGGCCAATCAAAAAAATAAGCGCATAATAGGCTCTTGTTTTGCGCATCAGTTGATCGCTAAAACTTTTGGTGGAGAAGTATCAAACAATGAAAATGGCTGGATGATTGGTAGCTATAACCTGCGCATTCAGCCCGAAACAAACTACGCCTGGATGGAACCGAAGGCAAATAATACCCGTCTGTATCACTTCAATCAGGAACGAGTGACGCGATTACCAGACCGGGCAAAGGCATTTGCTCACAGTGATGATTATCCAAATTTTGCCTATACGATTGGTGACAACATACTGTGTCTGCAGGGCCATCCTGAACAGCCTGAGCGGGCCATGAATAATTTCATTGCAACTACCCGTCTGTCCGAAAAAGACTTAGCTAAGGCGAGACGACAGCTCGAAAATGGTGTGCCAGATGTCAAAGTTTGGGCGCAATGGATGATGCGTTTCTTTTTGCAGAGCAAGGGCACCTGAGGTTAGAGCTAGAGGTTAGGTATTGCTAGCATCACTATTACATTTGCTTATGTGTTTAACTTACAATCGCGTTATAAACCAAAATATGGCTCTGTTTATCATTCACACCACCTAATAATGGTCGGCCTGTGGGTATAAGCAACCGAGATGTAATTTTTTGCCATAACGAACTGTAAAGCAGTTTATGCTGAAAAAACTATAGATACACCTAGCGCTAATACAAGTCGATAATCGTGAGATATTTGCTTGGCTTCTTTAAACGCGCAATACCGGCAATGGCGTTTAGCTCGATGACTAGTTGCGTCAAAAGGCCGCAAATCTGATGCTGACTTTTAATTCCCTCTCAGGGTGTATTTCACGGATTTAACGTTATTAGTGTGGTTGTAATCTAGAAGTCCTGTAAGCAAAGTTGCTCTTCTTTTGCCTCCACTTCTGTCAGGCAGTTAATAGAATTGAATGAATATGGCTAAAATAGCCATAGGGTAATCTGGCGATAGGCGTGTTGAAGTTCAGTTGGACATTTTTATGAGCCACTGGCGTAATTGAGGTCGATAATTCGTTTTGTGTCCGTCACAAGTTCATCCAGCCCGAGTGCTTGATAAGCCTGCAGTTGTAGTTCGAGGGCTTGCTTTATGGCATTTGTCCCAGGGTAATCTCGAATAATTGATTTAGTTCGATTAGCGGAAGCAACCCAAGCGCTGCGCGAGGCGTAATATTGAGCGATCTTCAAATCTGATTGAGCTAGTTCATTACGCAGGTAAATGATACGTTGTTTAGAATCGTCGGTATAAAGACTCGTTGGATATTTACGAATTACGAGCTCGAAGTCGCTATAAGCAGTGAGCAGAATATTTCTATCAAAATTGGACAAATCTCGATCGACAACCATGTCGAGTACAGAGCCTCCACGATTAAAATTGATGATACCCCGTAAATAATGAGCATAATCGGTAGTTTCGTGACGTGGATTTAATTTAATAAAACGCTCAATAGCCGCGATAGCTGAATCAGCTTCGCCAAATTTGAAGTAGGCGTAAGCGATATCGAGCTGGGACTGAGTTGCATAATGGCCAAAAGGGTAACGTGCCTCGAGCGTTCCGTATCGATCGATAGCTGTTTTATAATTGCCCTTATTCATCTCACTACGGGCATTACGGAATAACTTTTCAACATCCCAGCCTTCAGTAATATCGACTTCTTTAACAGGACCACAGGATGCCAGCAATAGGGTGCATATAGTAAATAGGATTGAACGTGTAAGCATGGGTAAATTTAACTCGTGAATCGACTTGCTGAAAGTGCAAACAAACAGTATAACCAGCCGATGAAATTATTACAGCAACAGATACGAATCGAAAGCGAGTATTCTGGTTCAAGATTGGACCAAGCACTTCATGGGTTATTACCCGATTTCTCCAGAAGTGTCATACAAAACTGGATTAAATCGGATTTTATTCAGCTTAATCGGCAGGTTTGCCAGCCGAAACAGAAAGTCTATGCAGGCGACTTAATCGATCTTGATATACCTTTTGTGGCAAAGATTTCGGACTTGCCTCAAAAGATTGAGTTCAATATTATCCACGAGGATGATGAATTCTTTATAATTGATAAGCCAGCCAATCTGGTGGTTCATCCAGCGGCAGGTCACGCCAGTGGCACTTTGGTGAATGGCTTGCTTGATATTGACCCTAATCTAGAGCAATTACCTCGTGCCGGCATCGTACATCGGCTAGATAAAGATACGACGGGTGTCATGGTCGTTGCGCGCACGCTTCAAGCGCACGCCAATCTGGTGGATCAACTGCAACGACGATTGGTGAAGCGAGAATATATTGCAATCGCACAAGGCGTTGTGACCGCGGGACGAACTATCGAAACTGAGATCGCACGACATCCTGTTAATCGCAAAAAAATGGCAGTCCAAGTTAAAGGCAAGCATGCCATTACCCATTTTCAAGTTGCGGAGAAATTTTCGCACCATACCTTTGTTAAGGTTCAACTTGAGACTGGTCGTACGCATCAAATTCGAGTTCATCTAGCGCATATCCACTATCCTTTATTAGGCGATCCTCTTTATGGTGGGCGTTTTCGGCTACCAACGGGCATAGCTTCTGAATTGGGCGAAATGATGCGCAATTTCGGGCGACAGGCATTGCATGCCAGATACCTCAGTTTTGACCACCCAAAAACAAAAAAACCTTGCCGTTTTGAGGCTGAGATACCTAAAGACTTTGAAAAGATGCTGGGCGGTCTCAGGGCGTCGATTCAAAGCGACGATTCGAAAATTTAGTAGTGACTATGCATAAACCCGAATGGTCAATTCCACCAACGGTTAAGGCGCTTTACACCACTCGATCAGGTGGCGCTAGTCAGCCACCATATGACTCGTTTAATTTAGCCGAGCATGTCGGTGATGACTTTGATCAAGTCTTGCGTAATCGAGAAATCCTGTCATCACAAGCTTTACCTTCAGTACCTTGTTGGTTGCAGCAAACCCACAGCATAAAAGTCGTAACACTTGAATCTGAAACAAACCGTGAAGCAGATGGTGCCATTACTCGCCAAGTTGACCAGGTTGCCATAGTGATGACTGCCGATTGTGTGCCCATTTTATTATGTAATCGATCAGGCACCGAAGTGGCTGCGGTTCATGCCGGTTGGCGAGGATTGCTGGATGGCATCGTGCAGACAACTATCGCAAAAATGCAGTCACCAGCCAACGAGTTAATGGCCTGGATAGGCCCAGCTATTAGCCAGCCAAAATTCGAAGTAGGCGATGAAATAAGGCAGGCGTTCATCGATAAATATGTCCAACAACAGGACGCGATTCACCGCCGATTTATCAGCAACCGTCCGAGCCATTGGCTTTGTGATCTGCCAGGTATAGCGGGTGACTCACTCAAACATCTGGGTGTGGCTGCTGTCACACAATCGAATTTATGCAGTTACAGCAATGAAACCGATTATTTTTCCTACCGACGTCAAGCCATCACTGGCCGTATGGCGAGTTTAATCTGGATACCCTCCAATGCTTGAAAATTTGAATGTGCATCCCACTTAATAACTAATTAAAAATTTGATAAATAACGTTCGATCGGCATTCGTGGCGAGGGAAATAATTCAACATGAGAATGGAAAAACTAACCAGTAAATTTCAAGCGGCATTGGGCGATGCTCAATCGCTGGCTGTCGGGCGTGATCACCAGTTCATCGAACCGGTGCATTTAATGCTGGCATTGCTGGACCAGCAGGGTGGTTCGGTTAGACCTCTATTTACTCATGCTGGGATTAATCTCAATTTATTGCGTTCGCAATTAGGCGAGCAGCTTGAAAAGCAAGCGAAAGTTGAGGGCGCCAACGGTGATCTGCACATCTCTAATGCCTTAGCCAAATTATTTAATGTAACTGATAAATTAGCGCAACAGCGTAAGGATCAATTCATATCATCTGAACTATTCGTACTGGCAGCGATGAATGAAAAAGGCCCCTTGTTCGATGCCTTGCTGTCATCTGGTGCCAGAAAAGACACCATTGCCAAAGCGGTTGATGCCATTCGCGGTGGTCAAAGTGTCGATAATGCCAATGCTGAAGATCAGCGCTTGTCACTGGAAAAATATACGGTCGATCTGACCGAACGCGCTGAGCAGGGCAAGCTGGATCCTGTGATTGGGCGAGATGAAGAAATAAGACGTACGATACAGGTGCTTCAACGCAGAACTAAAAACAACCCCGTTTTGATTGGCGAACCAGGTGTCGGAAAGACGGCTATCGCAGAGGGTTTAGCGCAAAGAATTATCAATGGTGAAGTGCCTGAAGGATTAAAACGTAAACGCGTGCTTTCGCTTGACATGGGGTCTTTGATCGCAGGTGCTAAATTTAGGGGCGAGTTTGAAGAGCGTTTAAAAGCCGTATTGAGTGACTTATCAAAGCAAGATGGACAAATCATCCTGTTTATTGATGAGTTACATACCATGGTTGGCGCCGGTAAAGCCGAAGGGGCGATGGATGCGGGCAATATGCTAAAACCGGCATTAGCGAGGGGGGAGCTACATTGTGTTGGTGCCACCACATTAAACGAATACCGCCAGTTTATTGAAAAAGATGCCGCGTTAGAGCGACGCTTTCAGAAGGTGTTAGTCAACGAGCCATCAGTTGAAGATACCATCGCGATATTGCGCGGACTAAAAGAGCGTTATGAACTCCACCATGGTGTTGATATTTCAGACCCCGCAATTGTCGCCGCTGCGAAGCTATCATCTCGTTATATTACCGATCGGCAATTGCCTGATAAGGCGATTGATTTGATTGATGAATCAGCCAGCCGAATTCGGATGCAAATCGACTCTAAACCCGATGCACTTGATCGGCTTGAGCGACGTTTAATTCAGCTCAAGATAGAACGAGAAGCATTAAAAAAGGAAAGCGACGCTGCAAGTAAAAAAAGACGCGATATTCTTGAGTCTGAGATAGCTCGATTAGAACGAGAATACTCGGATCTTGACGAAGTGTGGAAGTCTGAAAAGGCTGCCCTACAGGGGTCCACACATATAAAAGAAGCGCTAGAACGAGCCCGATTGGATCTAGAGACAGCGCAAAGAGCCGGTGATCTGGCTAGAATGTCAGAGCTTCAATATGGCCGCATCCCCGAACTCGAAAAGCAATTAGACTTAGCTGCAAATGTCGAAATGCAGGACATGAAATTGCTCATTAATAAGGTTGGAGAAGAAGAAATAGCCGCTGTTGTAGCGAGCTGGACCGGCATTCCTATTTCTAAAATGCTGGAGTCAGATCGTGACAAATTACTCGACATGGAAGCGCAGATAGGTCGACGAGTGGTCGGTCAAAGTGAAGCTGTAACAGCGGTTTCAGATGCGATAAGGCGATCGCGAGCTGGGTTATCTGACCCCGATCGTCCCAATGGTTCGTTCTTATTTTTGGGGCCGACAGGTGTCGGTAAGACTGAGCTTACCAAGGCCCTAACTTACTTTCTATTTGATACAGAGGACGCGATGGTTCGTATCGATATGTCTGAGTTTATGGAAAAGCATAGCGTAGCCCGTCTGGTTGGTGCGCCCCCAGGCTATGTTGGTTATGAACAAGGTGGCTACCTCACGGAAGCCGTTCGTCGTCGGCCATATTCGGTGATCTTGTTGGATGAAATCGAAAAAGCGCACCCAGATGTATTCAATATTTTATTGCAGGTACTGGATGATGGCAGGCTGACCGATGGCCAGGGCAGAACAGTCGATTTTCGGAACACCGTGATTATAATGACGTCTAACCTGGGTTCGGCCGAAATACAGTCGATGACAGGTGAAAAGCAATATGACGAGATAAAACAGGAAGTGATGCGCCAGGTTGGGCAGCATTTCCGACCAGAATTCATCAACCGGATCGATGACTCGGTCGTGTTCCACGCATTGACCCAGGCTCAGATTAGAGTCATAGCGTCTATTCAGCTTAACCGCTTGATAAGCCGACTAAAGGAGAAAGAGTTATTGTTGGTGATGAGCGAGGGAGCATTGGATGAGCTAGGGAAAGTTGGGTTTGATCCAGTTTATGGTGCGAGGCCGTTGAAAAGATTGATACAACAAGTTATTGAAAACCCAATTGCTAAAGCACTGTTGGCGGAAAAATATGGTGCTGGAGATACGATTCAGGTAGCTGTTGACGACGCTGGTGAGTTCGTCTTTGGAGAATAACTCTCCTTGCCAATAGTAAACTGGGCTAAACGATCTGTTAAGGAAGGTTAAGGTCAATTTTTTTCAGTATCTAGGAGCCTGTCGGACTTAGAATAAATCTATTGTGGAAAAGCCATTTCGTCCAAATCTCTCGGTCCAATTCGTTGAATAGAAACACTATTCGCCTCATTCGATCAAAAAATTTAACTCAAAATGACTTTCCCTCGTTACGATTGCCTAAGTCCGACAGGCTACTAGAGGGCAATGTAAAACCACATTACAAATGTAATAGAGCGGTCAGTGTGCGAATAAGCCTGTTGGATCCAAATGATGACAGAGGAAGCCAACAAAAAAATCAGCTGAGTGATGACGTCTGCGATAGTATTAAAGTGCTAATTGAAATCTCTAAAGCGTTCGTTTAGGCTTGTCCCGTATAACTAAACATCTAACTAGGCTGAACAATTATGATCATGCAAAATACTATTGAATCGAAGCTGACAGCCTCTTTTGATACGAGCTTTCTCGACATACAAAATGAAAGCCACATGCACAGTGTCGCACCAGGATCTGAGTCTCACTTTAAGGTCACTATCGTCACTGAGCAATTCGACGGCTTAATGTTGATAAAGCGGCATCGCTTGGTGAATAAAGCGTTGGAACAAGAATTAAAGCAAATTCATGCACTTGCGTTACATACGATGACTGCAAGTGAATGGGCTGAACGTGGTGGAAGTGTTACGGCTTCGCCAGCTTGTAAGGGCGGTTCGAAGAATCAATAACCACTCAGAAGAGTGAGCCAGATAGCGTAGCTATAGTGTATTTAATTTTAGGTATTAAACTAATAACAGCGCGGTTAGGCAGATTGTTTACCGACCTAAATCTATTTTTACTAGCTGCTGAGTGATGTTGTTAATCGTTTGACGCAACTATATAATTCCATCCCCTGAAGGATTAGTCGCATAGATAGCGGACAGGATTTCCATATAGTTGATGTCATGGGTTTCTCCTAACTCCAGCGCCCGTTGCATGTGCGAGGACATATCCTGCTCTTCAGCCTGATAACGAAAACCATAAGCAATGGTATTGTCATATCCCGCAACCGGAATACACAATGTTTGTTGAGAGAAGGCGTTACGTAAATCTCGATAGTATTGGCTAAATTCGGATTCATCATCGATGAGCAAATTATAAGCCACCGCACCCGATTTGTTGAGTAGGCTATAAAGGCGATGCATATTATCGGCGCTTAGCAGCCAGTCGGGTGACTGGTCGCCGATGAAAATATCAAGCAGTATCAAATCGAAGGTCGAATTACAGCGTTGTAAATATTTAGCTGCATCGCTGATGACATAAGTTAGGCGGTCATCAGCTTGTGGCAAATACATCTTGTCGTGCATCAAGTCGAGTAATTCACCGTCGATATCGACACCGGTGAGATGACTGTTTGGATAATGGTGACGAATAAAATGAACTAGGGAACCACCACCCGTCCCTAACAATAAAATACTTTTTGGCTGAGGCATGAACAACAAAATGGCTACCAAGTACTGTAAATTTTTGAGCGCTAATTTCTCTGGGTGGTCAATATTGATAACACTTTGTAATGTGTTTGAATTAGAGCGTAGCTCCAAAGTATTAGCGTTAGTCTTAATCGACAAGCCTCTATGATGAGCAGTCACCTTGAATAAATTGGATTCATCAGTCATATTTAGTTTTCGAGTAGGTAGATAGACAATTGATTAGGCGTCGAGAATGTTATGAAATTTAACAAAGTGTTGCTTAAAACCAAACTGAAGGCAAGTGCCGTTCATTTAGGCATTAGCCTAATCATCTTTATTATTTTAGCCTATCAAATTTATTATGTTTGGTATCCAGAGCCTTACTTCTCAGTTGATGGTGGCTGGCAGGGCATGCGAATTATAGCGGCTGTTGATCTAGTGCTTGGGCCATTGGTCACCTTTGTAATATTTGATTATTCGAAAAAGCGCAATGAAATACTGTTCGATTTGATGATCATTGTGGTAGTTCAAATCGGCGCTCTGATTTATGGTGTTGCTACTACTTATGACCAAAGGCCTGTCGCTATCGTTTTATCAGGTGATTTTTTCTTGCCTGTCCTCGAACGCGATTATGGATCGCAGTTAGGTTCAATGTCGAAACTTGAAAAATATAGTGCTGAAAAACCGCCGATTATCTGGTCACATATTCCACTCGATAGAGCGGTATTGGATAAAGTATTGAGAATAAAGGCTAGAGATAACATAGTTGATTATGCTCAAATTCAACTCTATCAACCCGCTGAAAAGCTATTGGTTGCCCTTCAGCAACGTCAAATCAATACGTTGACGATTTTAGGGCTATCCGGTGCTCAACAGCGCTATGATGAGTGGCTAGAACAAAATAAAAAAACGCCAGATGAAGTATTACTCGGTGTTTTCAAAGGGCGTTATGGTCAAATTTGGTTGGTATTTGACAGCACTGCAAAGTATATCGATTACTTTCGCTAATTTAAGTATCAAAGTAGTATGAATAATGCAGGCTGTTGTTTTAATTGCTAGCTTTAAACCCAATATTAATCCAGCTGTTTGTTGGAAATTACACGAGACTATTATAGAATCTCATGCCTTTTATTTTCGTATGCCGCTGTCTTCATCATTTGTTGCATATTACTAGCCTATTAGGATCACTTTAAGAGAACCCGGCAATGCCAATTTACGAGTATGTTTGTACCGAGTGTGACCATGCCCACGAGGAATTACAAAAGATTAGTGACCCACTACTAACCGATTGCCCAGCCTGCGCTAAGCCGAGTTTGAAGAAAATGATTTCGGCGCCACAGTTTAGATTGAGTGGTTCGGGTTGGTATGAGACCGACTTTAAATCGAGTAATCAGAAAAATTTGGCCGATTCGGGTGATAAAAAAAACGCCGATCCGGCTAGTAAAAAAAGTACCGATTCGGGTAATAAAAAAAGTACTCCATCGGAAAAATCAGCCAGTACCAGTAAAAAAGAGACAACCGCGTCCAAGTCAACAACTAAGGCAGCGGCAAACTAGCGATAAACCCGATTACATACTTCGACAGACATGGCTATTTAAGACGGGCCTATTTAAAATAGGCTGTCTTAAAATACACTTAGGTCCTCGGTGAATAATGCCAACGTGTTTTAAATGTCAGCCGATATTAATTATCAATAAATCATTAGCATCAAAATTTGGGAAAAAACATGCGTACGCATTACTGTGGTGAACTCAACCAAGAAAATAGTGGCCAGGAAATTAGCGTTTGTGGCTGGGTAAACCGTCGTCGCGACCATGGTGGTGTTATCTTTATTGACCTACGGGATAAGAAGGGCATCTTGCAAGTGGTGGTCGACCCTGATAATAAAGCCTTATTCGGCACTGCAGAATCAGTTCGAAATGAATTTGTACTGAAAATTACGGGCTTGGTAAGAGCGCGTCCAGAAGGTACCACCAATAAAGACATGTCAACGGGTGAAATCGAAGTATTGGCACTGGACTTGGAGATATTAAATAGTTCTGAGACACCACCATTTCAGCTCGACGACGATGTGCACGACGACATTCGGCAGAAATACCGCTACATCGACTTACGCCGTCCTGAAATGCAATATCGAATGCAATTGCGTGCTCGGGTAACGCATTTCATGCGCAGTTGGTTAGAAGCAGAAGAGTTCATGGACATCGAAACCCCAATGCTAACCAAAGCAACCCCTGAAGGCGCTCGGGACTATCTGGTGCCCAGTCGGACGCACAGTGGTTCTTTTTTTGCTTTACCGCAATCGCCACAATTATTTAAGCAATTGCTGATGATGTCGGGCATGGATCGCTACTATCAAATCGTGCGTTGTTTCCGCGATGAAGACCTACGTGCCGACCGTCAACCTGAATTTACTCAGCTCGATATTGAAACCTCGTTTATGAATGAAGACGATATCATGTCGATGATGGAAAAAATGGTTCAAGGTCTTTTCTCAAAAGTACTCTCACAAGAAATCGACGGCCCTTTTCTGCGCATGCCGTATGCCGAAGCCATGGACCGATTTGGATCAGATAAACCAGACCTAAGAATCTCACTAGAACTACAAACCATATCTGACATCCTTGCTGATGTTGAATTTAAAGTGTTCTCTGGCCCCGCCAACGACCCTAAAGGTCGAGTCGCTGCATTGCGTGTGCCGGGTGGTAGTAAATTATCACGTAAAGACATTGATGGTTATACTGAATTTGTTGGTCGGTATGGCGCAAAAGGATTGGCTTACATTAAATGTAATGACGTCACTCAGGGCCGTGAAGGGTTGCAGTCACCCATTTTGAAATTTTTGCCTGACGAGGCCATTGCCGAAATTATTTCACGAACTGAAGCTGAGACAGGCGACTTGATTTTCTTTGGTGCCGATAAAGTGAATATCGTTAACGAATCACTGGGCGCTTTGCGGGTGAAAGTTGCACAGGATCTGGGTTTAGTCGAAGCAGGCTGGCGCTTCCTTTGGGTCGTCGACTTTCCAATGTTTGAACATGACGAACGTGAAAATCGTTGGAATGCATTGCATCATCCGTTTACTGCGCCGAGCACAACTGATCCGGCAGAAGTTGAAGCAAACCCCGGTGCTATGCTATCAAGAGCCTACGACATAGTGTTGAACGGCACCGAATTGGGCGGTGGATCAATTCGTATTCATAAAGTAGACATGCAACAGCGCGTACTAAAACTATTGGGTATTGACGAGCAAGAAGCTGAAGACAAGTTCGGGTTCTTACTCACTGCACTCAAATTTGGTTGTCCGCCGCATGGTGGTATTGCATTTGGTCTAGACCGACTGGTTATGCTCATGTGTGGTGCGACCTCGATACGGGACGTCATGGCATTTCCAAAAACACAGACCGCAGCCTGTTTGCTCACTCAAGCACCTTCTCCGGTGAGTGACAAGCAACTAAAAGAACTGTCGATCCGAGTGCGTAAACCCCAAGCTGATGGCTAATTGGCAGGGGAAGCGCCAAATGTTATTATCTTAATATGACTCAGTTGAATTTTATTATGGCCGTTAATGCCTAGATCAGCAATCATGCATCACGTTAGCCGATTCAATTTTTGAAGTGCGTATTGCAAAAGAGATATATGTAATATGAACTCAACTGAAAATCTTGCTGGTACTGGGCGCTCAATCACCCCAGCCACCCAATTTGTTAATTTAAAAGGCGACTATGGCACTAGTGACTTCATTATGTGGCGAGGGGGCAGATTACCAAAAATAACGGTAGCCTTTGAGAGCTGGGGTACGCTGTCTAGTAATCACGACAACGTGATATTGATTTTTACCGGCTTATCACCCAGTGCGCACGCGGCATCATCAGAACTGGACCCAACGCCAGGCTGGTGGGAATACATGATTGGTCCGGGTAAGCCGATAGACACCAACGAATTCCATGTTATTTGTGTTAATTCACTTGGTAGTTGTTTCGGTAGCACTGGCCCAGAATCGATTAATCCGAAAACAGGCAAAATTTATGGGCTAGACTTTCCTGATTTAACAATTGAAGACATAGCAAAAGCAGGTCATCACCTACTCGTCGAGCTCGGTATCGACCACTTACACACCGTTATTGGTCCCTCTATGGGTGGTATGGTTGCGCTCGCCTATGCCTTGCAGTATCCGGGCGAAGTCGATTATTTGGTATCTATATCAGCAGCGACGCGCGCACTCCCCTTTACGTTGGCCATGCGGTCACTCCAACGCGAAATTATTCGATCTGATCCTGCATGGAAAGGCGGTAACTATGCCGTAAACGAAGCGCCTTACTCGGGTATGGCGCTCGCTCGAAAATTAGGTTTGGTCTCATATCGCGCGGCTGAAGAGTGGCATCAGAGATTTGATCGATCAAGAATATCGAAAGAGCGCCGAACCGGTGCGCCATTCGAACTCGAATTCGAAGTCGAATCCTATCTCGACTACAACGCTAATAAATTCATCCATAATTTTGATGCTAACAGTTATCTCTATTTATCACGCGCAATGGACTGGTTTGATGTTGCCGACCACGGTGGATCAGTCAACTCAGGCCTAACCAAAATTCACGTCAAAACAGCACTCATTATAGGCGTTACCACCGACATTCTCTTCCCGCCAGAACAACAAAGAGAAATTGTTCGTGGTTTAGAAAAAGCCGGCAGCTGTGAAGAATGCGTTGAGTATGTCGAAATAGATTCAATCAGTGGTCATGATGCGTTTCTGGTCGATAGTGAGCGTTTTTCATCGGTAATGAAGTGCTTTCTGGATAAAACCTGTTCGTAAAAAAGTGTTGTACAATATTTATTGCCTAATAAAGCCCGTTAATTTCGTTTTTAACTCTAATAACTCTTTTATCTATCGATAATGGTGTTTATATCCCCTGTAAATTCATTCAAAAGTTCAGGTGAGTGCAACGAGTTAGCTGTTAAGTATGAAAGGCATATTAAAAAGTGGATCATCAAATCTCCAATGAATTTAGGGTGGTTCATATTGTTGGCACAAGGCAGGTAATCACTTTAATAGAGCTGCTTTTTGAAGAAACCGCGCCACAATACATCACGCTGGGGCAGCAGTTTCTGCTGGCTTCAGTCACTTTAGATTCCTGGGGTCTGTCGGACTTAGGTAATCGTGGCGAGGGAAAGTCATTTTGAGTTAAATTTTTTGATCGAATGAGGCGAATAGTGGTTCTATTCAACGAATTGAATCAAAAAATTTGGCCGAAATGGTCTTTCCGCAGTAGATTTAACCTAAGTCCGACAGGCTCCTAAGGTTCTATAAATGCCCACGAGATGACGATATCGGTATTGAAGAAGTGGCGTATATTCCTGACCTTGTGTTAGCAACCAAGCAAGTGTCTGATCGATTAGCAGTACAATAAAAAGGTTAGTTTTTACCAATAAGGTCAACCGATCTATTTGTGAGAAAAGAAATCACTGATCGTCTACCGAGGCATAGGGGTATTCTGACTATGTATCCACTCAGCGTTCCTGAGTTAGATGGAAAATCGAATAATATAGTTGATGATCTGATTAATTCAGCTGTTGTGAAAAATTCTAACAAGGGCGTCTCAAGACCTGACCTATATGAAAAACTTCAACGGAGGCTATTCTTAGGGCCAAAGCAAAATTAGCCGAGCTAAGACGGGTTGGTTTAGGTCATAGGTGCAAGCGAAGGCACTCCAAGATTTCGAGTCTGCTTATAGCGGCAGGGCTGCCTACATTGAGCATTGGTGATAAAAATAACAGGATTGCCGTCCTAGATCTGATATTTATTGTATATCGTGCTGTTGTTTAGATCAAAAACCCGATAAATAATAAGCGTTCTTTCGTAAAAAATACATATTGTCGATACGGGTTTCGCGTGCTAATTTTTTGGTATCACTACTTAAGAGCAATTTTTCCCAGTCATTATTTTGGAGCACTGTTAGAGGACTTGATCTTTACAGTTGACTTATTTAAAGCCTATCCGAAGCTTCAGCTATTCGGCGAGGCTTTTCTGTTTTTTTCTATTGAGTGGTAGGGGAAATCTAGGATGATATGTACCGGCTAGTTGCCTGAGGAAAAGCGTTACCAGCCAGCTTTGATTTG
>Ga0307489_10000039_pt1 | contig 64786 bp, 54 predicted proteins | sample SB12metaG_FD_202247 | JGI IMG/M metagenome (GOLD analysis project Ga0307489, IMG submission 202247) | Sea-ice brine microbial communities from Beaufort Sea near Barrow, Alaska, United States - SB 1.2 | ecosystem: Environmental > Aquatic > Marine > Coastal | place: USA: Alaska | collected... | reverse complement strand
CCGGTAGCTGCGCCAGTAACTGCACCAGTAGCTGCACCAGCAACTGCGCCGGTAACTACACCAGCCGTTGCGGTAACGACCTCTGCTGCAATGACACCCGGAAGTGAAACGAAAAAAGTGGCACAAACCGCTAAACCGGGCTCTGTATCCCATCCTATGGCTAAACCTGCCAGTATTGAGCATGCGTTTACCCAGGTTAAAGTTGGTTCATTAGCAAATGAAGCCCGTCCGGCAATTAAACTATCTGCCAAGACTGCAACATTTGCCAAATCCTCTGCCAGCGCCGCAGCAACCAGACCAGGCTCTGACGTTTAACATTTAAGGTCAGGTTAATAAAAACCGTTATTGGCGCGCGTCAATAACGGTTTTTTATATTCGAGATTGCTTATCCCTTTGGATGCTGTATCCTCGCCGCCTGCTCAGTAATGCATAAAAAATCAGCACTGACATTAATCATTAATTTATCACCAGCGAGTAAAATATGAGTTTTGCCGATCTAGGCTTATCCCCCTCTATTCTTTCAGCAGTAACCGCCAAAGGTTACACCGACCCCTCACCTATTCAAGCACAAGCCATACCGGCAGTGTTGGAAGGTAAAGATGTAATGGCTGCCGCACAAACCGGCACAGGTAAAACCGCAGGTTTTACCTTACCCATACTTGAATTGCTTAATCGTGGTACTAATGCCTCAGGTAACCAGACTCGAGCGCTAATCCTCACCCCTACCCGGGAACTGGCGGCACAAGTAGCCGAAAGCGTAAGCACCTATGGCAAAGATTTAACATTGCGCTCAGCCGTGGTATTTGGCGGCGTGGGCATCAATCCACAGATGATAAAGTTACGCAAGGGAGTGGATATTCTAGTTGCCACGCCTGGTCGTTTACTTGATTTGTATAATCAAAATGCAGTGCGTTTCGACGAACTGGAAATACTGGTACTTGATGAAGCCGACCGCATGCTGGATATGGGCTTTATTCATGATATTAAGAAGATCATCAGATTATTACCGGCGAAACGCCAGAACCTGCTGTTCTCTGCCACCTTTTCAGATGAGATCCGTACCTTGGCTAAAGGGCTGGTAAATAATCCTGTCGAGATATCAGTTTCTCCTCGCAACACCACAGTTGAAGCGGTTGAGCAATGGGTTTATCCGGTAGATAAGAACCAGAAAACCCCTGTTCTTATAAGGATGATCAAAGATAATGATTGGCAGCAGGTACTGATATTCAGTCGCACCAAACACGGGGCGAACAGGATATCCAAACAATTAGAAGCCAGAGGTATTACGTCTGCCGCTATCCATGGTAATAAAAGCCAGGGTGCCCGAACCAAAGCGTTAGCTGAATTTAAAAATGGTAAGGTATGTGCACTGGTCGCCACCGATATCGCCGCCAGGGGCCTGGATATCAATCAGTTACCCCAAGTGGTCAATTATGACTTGCCAAATGTGCCGGAAGATTATGTACACCGAATCGGTCGTACAGGTCGAGCAGGCGCCAGCGGTCAAGCTATCTCCATGGTTACCCATGATGAATTTAAACTATTGGCTGACATTGAACGGTTAATTAAACAGGTTATTCAACGTAAAGTAGTGGAAGGTTTTGAGCCGGTCAATGCCCTGCCGGAGTCACGTTTGGATACTCGACCAATTAAACCCAATCGCCCTAAATCTGCCAGGTCAGGCCACCGTGATGGCCAGCGCTCAGGAGACAATGCCCGTGGTCACCAAAGTGGCAACCGTAGCGGCAATCGCGGTACCAATCAGCGCTAGGCATTAGCCGCGTTGCGTCAGTAATCTATCCAGGTGATTGGCAAAATTTTGTCGATCACCCTGGTTTAATGGTGGCGGGCCGCCCGTATGTTCACCACTGGCGCGCATGGTATCCATAAAATCCCGTATATTTAGCCTGGCGCGAATATTTTCACTGTCATGCATTTCTCCCCTGGGACTCAGTGCCAATCCGCCCTTCTCTATCACCTCGGCAGCTAAAGGAATATCACTGGTGATAACGAGATCACCGGGACTTAACAACTTCACTATTTCATCATCAGCCACATCAAAGCCCGCATTAACTTGCATAAATTTAATAAATACAGACGCTGGAGTGCGTATATATTGATTGGCTACCAGGATTGTCTCTACACCTTTACGCTGAGCAGCACGAAATAATATCTCTTTTATCACCACAGGACATGCATCCGCATCTACCCATATCTTCATTTTCTTTTTATCCTTTACGCCTTCTCTCTATTCTTAGCTATATTAACCTAAACTGCGGTACGTCATATGGGCCTGAGCAATTTAATTATTTACCCCTTATCTATTTATTTGATAATGTTGTACATAAGGATCACAAAATGAGAAATAGGGAATGATGGGTGTAACGTCTTGGCGTCCGTTGACCCAAATAATAACCGCGGTTGTTGCGGTCATGATCCTGCTAGGGAGCTTGCTTTACACTTTTAGGCAACCTATAGCGGTGGCCACTTTTGAGCATTTCGGTGCGCCGCAGAATATTGAAGTAAACTGTCTGAAAATTGAATTGCATCTGAACCTGAGTCTGAGCATACCTGAATTATGCCTGACCGGATCGATTTTCAAATTACAGTTACGCGATGCCCGCTGGTCCTATAGCACTAACCAATTGGTTATTAATAATCTGGTTATTCAGCACTTACCCACTCCCCATGGCGATGAAAAGTCAGCTGAAAATGATATGTTCACCCTGGCGGATTTTTCCCTACCGGCCTATTTACCTCGCCTCACCGTCAAGCAATTACAACTGCAAAGCCCAATGTTGAGCGAGCCTGTACTATTACAGGTTGACCAGCCTGGCGCTACTCGTATTATCCTGCAGGGTGATGTTCAGGCACAGGTGATCCTTGACCAAGGTATGCTCAAACTGGATATGATTTGGACCTTAGCTGAGGTATTGGAAAAACTGTCCATTACCCAAACTGTGCAATCTGGGCAAAACCCACACCTTTTCCAGAATACGCTTATCAACGCCCCTATTCATACTAAGGTGCAGTTCGATGGTCAGCGTATTGACAGTCAACACACATTGGATATGGCCAGTATGTATACTGTGCACGATAGCTGCCAATTAAGGATCAGCACCCAGGGCACCATATCTGCTAACGTAAACCTGGCAAATAAAAATGCGGTCGTAGACTTAAGTGCTCTGGATAGCCAGGTGTCAGTGGTCAAGAATTGCTGGCAAGATGCTAATCAGGCTGGTTTTTCGCTACCACAACTGCTGAAAGTGAAATTTAAAAACCCCATCTCCCTGAATATGCAGGCCATTGTGGTGCCACAAATACACATTAGTGATGGCCAGAGCGGGCAGTTCGCAGCTCAGCTAACGGATCTCTACCTGCCAGTCACAACGCTTACGGCAGAAAATCAGCTACAAGGGACATTTTCCCTGTTGCTTAATCTGCCTGTGGATAATGCGTCTCAAAAGGTCGGGACAGGCGCGCTACGCCTGGATGTTTCTGGCCGTGGCCAATATGCGCCAGATCACTGGCACCTAGAGGCACCCAAGAACACCCTGAGTTTACAGGCATTTTCTCAAGGTCTCAGTCTGGCCAAAGCAAATATCCAATTTAGTGCCAAAGCAACCAGTACACAAGGTATGACCCTTGAGGGCAAGACCGCAGCCAGTGAACTCAGTTATGGATTGCCTGCTGGCGCCGTTTCAGTCAAGAGTCTGGCCAGCCAGTTTAGTGCCCGTGCCTTGAATTTGGCTGAAATCACCGTTGAGCTGCAAAACACCGTGGAAAATTTACGCTACCAGCAGTTTGCGTTCAAAACTCTCACCAACCAACTGGAATTGACTGTCAATGATTTTGCAAAGCTTAGGGTAAAGGGACGTTCTGACGTCAACGGCATCGCTATAGATTTTAAGGATGGTAATTACCTGCTTTTGGGCAAGGTCAAGGTCGACCATAACCTGAAGGCCAACCGGATTTTGCGACAGGTAACCAGCCAACATCAAATCCTGCTTGATGAGCAATTTTCAGCTCTGGTAAATCAGCAGCAACAACAAATAAACATTAGCGCAGACAAGCAGTTAGTCAGTGGACTGAACCCCGCTATTGGTACTTTGGTGGTGGATGCCACGTTAAACGGTGGAGTGTTATCAGCCGACCTGGCATTGGATATTGCATCCCTGACCGGTCGAGGAAAGTTTGCTGTACAGGGACTTGTTGGCCAGTATCAGGCGTTTACATTTACTGGCTTAACCACAGCGGGAGATTTTGCTGTTAATTCAGCGGGTCTTCAGCTTGATGAGGCTAGTCTTACCCTTGACTTAGCTGAGGTTGGGTTGCCTATTACCAACATCCAGACACAATATAACGTGCTCAATAGCCAGATTAAGATAACCGACGTTACAGCCAATCTTTTAGGCGGTAGTGCGGTGACCAAAAATATATGGTTGGATGCCAGGGAACAAACTACAGTAGTGAAAATTAGTCATATTGATTTAGCCAAGGTTGCACAATTACAGCAACAAGCGGGTATTGAGTTAAGCGGCCAAATTCAGGGCACCTTGCCACTGACGTTCACACCACAAGGGATAACAATAGCAGGCGGCAGTATCACCAGTGAGGGGCCCGGCAAGTTGCGCATAAAGGACAACCCTGCCTTTGAGTCAATTAAGGCACAACAAAGCGAACTGGCCTATTTGCAGGATCTCGACGTTAAGCATTTAAGCAGTCATGTAAGACTCGATACTGATGGCTGGTTATTTCTGGATTTCTCCATTCTGGGCAATAATGCGGAACTGGGCCAGGCAATCAATTTCAATTACAGTCATGAGGAAAATATTTTAACCTTGCTAAGATCCTTACGCTACACAGATACCGTGCAAAATAAAATCGAAAAAACAATAAAACAAGGTGGTGAAAAGTGAAAATATGGTTGCTGGTAACAGTAGCGCTTATGGTGACAGCCTGTACCCATAAAGTACAAGTAGAAGCCAAAGAGCCTATTACGATCAATATTAATGTTAAAATTGATCATGAAATTCGGGTCAAAGTTGATAAAGAACTGGATGATATTTTTAGCGAAGACAGTGAGTTATTCTAGGGGGAAGATGATGAAAAATTTGACGTTAGCAACTTTATTAGGGGCAGCAGCCCTGTTGTTCAGTAGTATTGCCTTTGCCATAGATCTTGATAACGCTAAGGATCAAGGCCTGGTAGGTGAACAAACAAACGGTTATTTGGGGGCTGTGGTGAGTAACGCTGAAATCCAGGCGTTGATCATTGATGTCAATGCCAAACGCAAGGCTAAATACGCCGAGTTGGCCGCTAAAAACAATCTGGAATTAGAACAGGTTGAAAAGCTGGCAGCTAAAAAAGCATTTGATAAAACCCAATCAGGTCATTACTTATTGGTTAACGACAGTTGGGTCAAAAAATAAAAACTTTTGTCAATGAAAACGTAAAAAAGCCGGCTAGCAGCCGGCTTTTTGCTATTGCGGTTATGATTTTTAGGCCAGATACCCACCATCTACCGTGACGGTAGTACCGGTAGTATAACTGGAGGCATCTGAGACCAGGTACAATACTGTTCCTGCCATTTCATCCGGTTGAGCAACCCTGCCCAGCGGAATAGTCTTCAACGCAGTCTTGAGTATTTTTTCATTGTTGGTTAAGGCTGAGGCAAATTTCGTCTCGGTTAGCCCTGGCAACAAGGCATTCACCCGAATATTTAATGGACCACACTCTTTGGCAAAGGCTTTGGTCATGCTGATCACCGCTGCTTTGGTAATAGAATAAATGCCCTGCATCGCACCGGGTGATATGCCATTGACCGAAGCGGTATTAAGCATAACGCCGCCCCCCTGCTCTTTCATCATTTTGCCAGCGGCAACAGACATAAAAAAATAACCACGAATATTGACATCAACCGTTTTGTTATAAGCGGCTAAATCGGTATCCAGAATATGTCCGAAATAGGGGTTAGCCGCTGCGTTGTTCACCAAAATGTCTAGGCGTCCAAACTGGCTTTTTATGTTTGCGAATATGGCGTCTATCTGCTCCATTTCTCCCACATGACAAGCCAAAGCCGTGGCTTTCCCCCCTGTTTCACGAATGCTGGTAGCTACGTCTTCACAGCCCTCAATTTTACGACTTGAGACAATAACGTGGGCGCCATATGCGGCTAATAAACGGGCTATGGATTCTCCTATTCCCCGACTTGCCCCTGTCACCAATGCTACTTTGCCGCTTAAATCAAAAATATCTTTGTTCATTATTATTTCCTTTGTTGTGACCTTTGTAAATGACCGACTAGGCGGTCATGCCCCCATCCAGGACCACAGATTGACCCGTCATAAAACTCGATTCATCGGTACATAACCAGGCTAAAGCTGCTGCTACTTCTTGTGGCTCGCCTAAACGTTTCATCGGATTGGCTTTGATCATAGCCTGGCGCACTCTTTCATCAACATTGGCCAATACATTTTCCACCATAGGCGTACGGATAAAACTGGGGCATACCGCATTAAAGCGAATATTGGCCCTGGCGTATTCCACCGCTGCAGATTTGGTTAGCCCCATCACCCCATGTTTGGCGGCACTGTAAGCCGATAAAGTGGGTGCAGCACGGATGCCAGCCACTGAGGCAAGATTGATCACGTGTCCGCCGCCGTTCTCCAGCATATGGGCAATCTCCTGTTTCATGCAGTACCAGACGCCCGCCAGGTTTACAGCAATATTCTGATGAAAGACTGCATCGTCTACCTCCAGCATCGGCTTGGGTACATGGTCGATGCCAGCGCTATTAATAGCCACATCTATGGGTCCCATGGCTGTTATTGCTTGCTGGAAAAATGCCGCCACAGAATCCGCCTGACTGACATCTAAAGTAATAAATTGAGCCTGGCCGCCATCATCATTAATACGTTGAGCCAGGGCATTGCCGGCGATCTGATTCAGATCGCCCAGGGTCACTTTAGCACCACGCTTGGCCAATAATATTGCGGTGTATTCTCCGATGCCGGATGCTCCGCCCGTAATGACGATATGTTTAGCGCTTACACTGTTATTACTCATGAGTTTTCATCTACCTTAAGGACCAATTTACCCGTGTTTTCGCCATTAAAGAGCATCAATAACGTTTCTGGAAATTTTTCAATACCGCTAACTACATGCTCTTTGGCCTTTAATTTACCCTCGGTTATCCATTGGGCCATTTGTGCTGCAGCCTCACCATAGTGCTCAACGTTGTCAAAAACCACTATGCCTTCCATTCGCGCACGGTTCACCAGCAACGACAAATAATTTGAGGGTCCCTTAACTGGTGTAGTGTTGTTATATTGGCTAATGGCGCCACAGATCACGATACGGGCTTTCATACGAATTTGGGTTAGCACGTCATCTAAAATTTCACCGCCCACATTATCAAAATACACATCAATGCCCCTGGGGCAATGTTCTTTTAAGGCTTTTTTAACATTGCAATTTTTATAATCTATGGCTGCATCAAATCCCAGCTCTTGGGTTAGGTAAGCACATTTGTCGGCGCCACCAGCAATACCCACGACCCGGCAACCTTTTATTTTTGCTATTTGCCCTACTACTGACCCAACTGCTCCTGCAGCACCGGAGACGACAACTGTTTCACCGGCTTTGGGAAGGCCGGTATTTAATAAGCCAAAATAGGCGGTCATACCAGGCATACCCAGTACGCCTAAAAAACGTTCGGGTGAGGCGATACGGGTATCAATTTTATGAATATCGGCTGTGGATACTACTGCATATTCCTGTACACCACAGTGGCCATATACATAATCACCTACAGCAAAATTACTATCAGTGGACTTAAGTACTTTACCCACAGTACTGGCACGCATTACAGCACCGATCTGCACGGGCTCTATATAAGATTTACCTTCGTTCATCCAGCCACGCATAGCTGGATCGAGAGATATATATTCTATTTTGACTAACACTTGTTGATCCGCAAGCTCAGGGACGTCGCTTTGTACAAAATCCCAGTTGTCTTTGATCACGTTGCCAACTGGACGTGAGGCAAGTAAAAACTGTCTATTTTTCATTCTCTGTTCCTTTTTCAATAAATGTCAAAACCACTGTGCTTGCATAGCCGAGCAACTGTCATCCAAATTTTCCAGCAAGGCGAAGTCACGGCCGATAGTAGCTAGTTCCCAATTGATGAAATAGCGGGCTGCCTGAAGTTTACCTTGATAAAAAGCCTGATCACTGGCGCTGAGGTCTGGCTGTTGTAAGGCTTGTTCTGCTACTGTGGCTTGTCTGATCCAAATCCAGCTCAGCACAAGCTGGCCAAAGATATTCATAAAACATTGGGCGTTTGCCAACATAATGGTTTGCTCCTGTCCCTTAAGAGTCGCAGCCAACTTAGGGACGAGCGCCTGTAAACGGAGCAAATAAGGTTGTGTATTAGCAACGAGCTGTTGACCCACGTCCCCCCTGGCCTTGTCAAAATCACCTTGCATAATTTGCTGCAATTGCCCCAGGCCCGCTCCATTTTCCTGCCATAATTTGCGGGTCAGTAAATCCAGAGCCTGAATGCCGTTTGTGCCTTCATGAATTGGATTGAGACGGTTATCCCGCCAGTATTGCTCAACCGGGTATTCACGGGTGTAGCCCGCACCTCCTAATACCTGAATAGCCAAATCATTGGCCTTAGGGCCATATTCTGAAGGCCAGGCCTTGACCACAGGAGTGAGTAAATCCAGCAGTTGAGTCGCTCTTTGACGGGCGCCTTCATCTTCCAGGGTATGAATATCATCGACCAGACGTGCCGCGTAAAAACACAAACTCATGGCACCTTCTACATAAGCCTTTTGCGCCAGCAGCATACGTTTGACATCGCCGTGCTCAATAATAGCCGCCGCTTGGTCAGTGGGTTTGGTATGGGGCGCTACCCGTCCCTGAGTCCGTTCTTTTGCATAGGCAAGGGAGTATCGATAACCGGCATATCCGACCATAGCGGCACCAAATCCCACTCCGAGGCGCGCTTCATTCATCATCAGAAACATATTTTTGAGACCTTGATGCTCTTCGCCCACCAGATAAGCATGACAATCATCCTGACTGCCAAAACTCAGGGCCGTTGAAGTGGTGCCCCGATAGCCTAACTTATGAATAAGACCCACCAGGGACACATCATTGCGTTTACCGGGTTGGCCATTTTCATCCAAACGAAATTTGGGTACCACAAACAAAGATATGCCTTTTACGCCCGCAGGTGCGCCCTGAATTTTAGCCAGCACCAGATGCACAATATTTTTGCTAAGCTGATGATCCCCCCCGGAGATATACAACTTACTGCCTTTGAGGCGATAACTGCCATCCTTGGTCTTTTTTGCACTGGTGTGTATATCTGCCAGTGAAGACCCGGCATGGGGTTCAGTTAACGCCATAGTGCCGGTAAACTCCCCCGTTAACATGCGCGGCATAAATTGCGCTTTAATATCCTCACTGGCGAAATTTTTAATCACATTAGCCGCGGCTATCGTTAAAAACGCATAGCCAGTACTGGAGGGATTGGCGGCCATAAAATAGCCGGCGCAGGCCGTCATTATGGTTTCGGGAAGCTGCATACCACCCTCTGCAAAATCAAAGCGCCCGGCAATCAATCCGGATTCGGCGTAGGCGTTAAACGCTTGTTGTACCTCGGGGATCATATGCACATTTTCGCCGTCAAATGTCGGTTCGTTGGCATCCGCTTTGGCATTGTGAGGGGCGAATTTTTCTCTGGCTATCTTTTCAGCCGTTGCCATTACCGCATCGAATGTATCTTTGTTATGTTCGCTAAATCGCATCCGGTGGCACAGGTTATCGGTGTCTAATACTTCGTAGAGCTGAAATGCTAATTCTTTACGGCTTACTAGTTCATCACTCATTTTGGCTACTCATATAGTGAGATACAGACTTAAGTGACCTCTATAGGATAGCCCAGGTCACGGGTGATAAATCAATATCTGCTAAACAGGCAACAATATTGGCAAATTTTGTCACTACGTTTAACTGTCATATATGACATAATAATGGTCATTTCAGCCAGTTATAACGGAGCCTTATAAAGGCTATAAAGGCTCATTTATAGTGAGAGTGAAATTATGTTTAAAGTCACTATTTTAGGGTTCGATCAGGCCTATGCCAGTGCTATAACTGGTGCCCTGGATCTGTTTGCTCTGGCGGGCATTACCTGGCAACGTATGCAAGGTTTACCCATCACGCCACTTTTTGAGGTGCAAATTGCGTCCTTAGGGGGCAAGCCGGTGCGTTGCATCAATCATCTAGAGCTCAACAGTCATATTGCAATTGAACAAGTGCAGCAAACCGACCTGCTGCTTATTCCCACTATAGGTGGGGTGCCGGAAGAGGTACTGGGCAACAATATGGCACTGTTACCTCATATCAGAAAACATTTTCATAATGGGGCCGATATTGCCAGCAATTGCAGTGGGGCTTTTTTTCTCGCCGAGGCGGGCATTTTGGATAATCGCTATGCGACCACCCATTGGGGTTACGCCGAACTGTTTAAAAACCGCTATCCCCAGGTGAAATTGCAAGCTCACAGGTTGATCACTCATCAGGATAATATCTATTGTTCAGGTGGGGGCATGGCCTGGTTCGATTTGACCTTACTGTTAATCGAGCGATTTTGCGGTCATGATATCGCCACCACTACGGCCAAAGCCCATGTTATCGATCTCTCCCGAGGGGAGCAGTCGGCCTATGCATCCTTACGGGCGAAAAAATATCATCAGGATAGTGAGATACTCAAGACTCAGGAGTGGTTGGAAGCCCACTTCGCCGAAAAAATCCATATAAGTCAGATATCCAGGCACGTTAACTTGTCCCAGCGAACTTTTATTCGCCGCTTTAAAAGGGCGACTGAGCAAAGCCCCTTGTCGTATCTACAAGGCGTGCGTATCGAGGCAGCCAAAAAACGCCTGGAAGTGAGTGGCGATTCTATAGAGCGGATCGTCAGTCAGGTCGGTTATGACGATTTAAGCTCCTTTACCCGCTTGTTTAAAAAGCACACTGGCCTGTCGCCCAGCCAGTATGGCAAAAAATTCAAACGTTAAGGTTCTGATGCATCCTCCTCAGTGACGTGCTCAAACCTCTGCTGGGTCAATGGTGCTATCAACCCTGGTCAGATGTTATCCGTGACGAACCTGGGGGGATGGCTTTTTTTCTGGTAAAAAAATTTTTAAAATCATCCAGGATCATATATAAAGCAGGCACCAGCAACAGTGTGATAACCGTGGCAAACAGTATGCCAAACGCCAAGGAAATCGCCATGGGAATAACGATTTGAGCCTGTAAACTGCGCTCAAACACTATGGGCATTAGCCCCATAAAGGTGGTCAGAGAGGTGAGTATAATGGGCCTGAACCGCTGGGTACCGGCCTTAATAGAAGACTCAAGTAATGAGTAGCCTTGTGCTCTGGCCCTGTTGACAAAATCTACCATGATCAAACTGTCATTTACCACGACCCCTGCCAGAGCGATGATCCCGCATATAGACAGGACACTGATAGCGTGCCCCAAGAGCAAATGGCCAACTATGGCACCGACTATGCCAAAAGGAATGACCGACATAATGATAAGCGGTTGAGCATAAGATTTTAATGGTATGGCCAACAAAGCATAAATGGCAAAAAGGGCAAAACCTAACCCCTGCACCAAACTGAATATGGCTTCTTGCTGCTCTTTAGACGCGCCTTCGAGCCGGGATTTAACTGACGGATAACGTTTTAATAGACTGGGAATAAAGTTTTCTTGTATCTCTTGTGCCACTTCATTTGGATCAATTCGGCTTTTGTCAGCCTTGGCATTGACGGTTATCGATCGGTTGCCGTTGACCCGAATAATGGCACCGTACCCCTCCCCCATTTCTATATTGGCGACTTCAGAAAAGGGAATATCTTCACCGCTGACGGTGCGAATACGCATATTTTCCAAATGACCAATGGAATTACGCTGACTTTGCGGGTAACGCACCATGACTTTCACTTCCTCATCACCCCGCTGTATTCGCTGGGCCTGTGCACCATAAAATCCGTAGCGCACTTGCTGAGCCAACATCTCCAGACTCAGGCCAAGAGCTTCGGCTTCAGGTTTTATCTGAAGCCTGATTTCATCACTGCCGCCACTGAATGAGTCATTCACATCTGCGACGCCGTTAAAGGTCATCAAGTGTGCTTTTAATTCGTCAGTTATTGCTCGCAAGTCTTGTAGATTTTTGCCACTGAATTCAAAGGAAATATCCGCACCTCCTCTCGGCCCCCCTCCACCACCTATGTCTAACGACTTGACGCCAGGTATCTCTGGGATGGCTTCACGCCAACGGTCGTGAATGGCAAAGGCGTCAATATCCCGAGTTTCGCCCTTGGTCAATTCAACAAATATCTGGCCACTGATATTGCTTTCGTCAAAGGCAATGGTGTGTTTAACCACAGTTGTACCTGTTTCCTGGTTGATGTTGCCGTCCATTTTATACAATGAAGCCAGCATAACTTGAATGGCATTATCCCGTTGCGACAATGACGAGCCGGGTTCGAGGGTGACGTTGCCGACCATGAAATCGCTGGGAATATTAGGGAAAAAGACAAAACGCACAAATCCTCCGGCAAATAAACCAACGGTCAGGATCAACATAGCCACAAATGTGGCCAGGGTCACATAGCGCTTTTGCACCGCTTTTTGCAATAGGGGGACATAGGTATTTTGGATAAAACCTTTTATCCCTTCACTGAAAAAATCACGAAAACGTTGAAAACGGTTGGCCGTAGCAGGGTCATAGGGTTTATCTTTCATATGTACAAGATGGGCAGGCAAAATCAATTTTGATTCGATCAGGGAAAACACCAGGCAGATGATTACCACCCAACCTATGGTTTTCCATATTACGCCAAAGGTTCCGGGGACCATTAGCATAGGGGTAAAGGCGGCAATAGTGGTTAACACGCCAAAGGTAGCAGGCATGGCAACCCGCTTAACCCCGGTGATAATATTATCTGTGCTGTGCCCGTGTTGATCGATTTCGGTACAAGCAGATTCCCCCATGATGATGGCATCATCTACCACTATGCCCAGCACCAGAATAAAACCAAATAGACTGATCATGTTAATTGATAAGTTAAAGGCTTCCAGAGGCATAAACAACAAGGTACCCAGAAAACACACAGGTAGTCCAATGATGACCCAAAATGCCAGACGTAATTTGAGAAACAAGGATAAAACTAAAAAGACCAATAACGCCCCGAAAAACATATTAGTCAACATCATATTTAAACGGTCAGCAAGATAAAATGAGCTGTCTCCCCAGGTGTCAGCCTTGATATTACTGGGTAAAGTGAGTCGTTTTTGCTCAATATACTGGTTGACTGTCTTGGAAATTTCTAGGGCATTTTGTTCGCCAACTGCGTTAACCCGAATATTCATGGCCGGTTTATTATCAAATAACCCGTAACTGTTATTCTCCACAAAACCGTCTCGTATGGTGGCGATGTCACCTAATAAAATGCGTGTACCATCGGGGTGGGTTAGCAACACTAGTTTAGAAAAATCATAACCTGTGTAGGCCTGCCCCTTGGCGCGCAGTAAAATATCACCACCCTGCGCCTTTATGGATCCCCCGGGTAAGTCTATAGATGAACGTCTTACCGCAGAGACCACTTCGGAAAAAGTCAGATTATATTCCTGAAGTCGTGCTTCGGAAATTTCTATGGCGAGTTCATAATCCCTGTCACCAAAAACGCTAACAGCCGACACCCCGGGCAGGTTAGCTATCTCGTTACGCATATTTTTAGCGTATTCTTTTAATTCTCTTTCACTTGCGTCACCGTATAACGACACCCAGAGCACGTCTTGGGTAGCTTTGAGGCGATAAACCACAGGTTTTTCAGTATTCGCCGGGAAACTGGGGATGGCGTCAACCTGAACTTTAATTTCATCCATAACCAGCTGGGTATCGTAATTATCGTCTACTTCAATGTTGACACTTCCAAGCCCCTCCATAGCGGTAGAGGTGATCTTTTTGATCCCTTCAATATCCTTGATAGCTTCTTCAATTTTAATCACCACCCCTTCTTCCACCTCTTGGGGGGCCGCCCCGAGGTAAGGCACCTGCACGGCAATAATATTAAGTTCGAAATTAGGAAAGACCTGTTTGTGAATAGTAAAGGCACCGATCAAGCCCCCGAGCACCAATATCCACATTAGCAAATTTGCCGCGACACTGTTGCGCGCAAACCAGGCTATTATCCCTGTTTTAGTGTTGATATTATTCATGTTTACAACTGCGCACTGACGGTTACGGTTTGAGTCGTTTTAGTATCTTGTTCCGGGGGAGGAAGATCTGACTGTAATCTGACTTGCATACCGTGCACGGGATTAGGGACCACACTGGTTATCACCCGTTCTCCATGCTTCAGACCGGCACTTATATAGACATTTTTTTCATCCGCTCGCTGTACCTGTACGTTCCTGATCTGCAAAGTACGCTGGTCATTGACAACCATAACCGTCCCGTCCAGACGCATTACGTCCCGGGAAAGTACGACTACCCCCAGGGCTCTGCTGCCGATAATATCAGCTTGCACAAAACGCCCAAATTTTAAGGGAATACCAGAGGCCTGTTTAACCCGCAGGTAAGGATCTACAAATTCAGCAACGGCATAAATCACCCGACTTTGTTGATCCAGTACCCCCTCATTTCTGGTCAGTTTTCCCTGCCAACTGACCAAACTTCCGGCGATATTAGCGTGCAGAGTGACCTGGGCATCGACGTCCCGGGAAGAGGGTAATTCAAGGTAGGCAAGATCGTTATCACTCAGTGGCATTCTCACTTGGGCCACATCGGTTGAATATACTGTGCCTAACGTCCCACCCTGGCTCACAAATTGTCCAATATTGGCTTGTTTATCTTTAACCATCCCATCGTATGGGGCACGGATCGCGGTGCGCTGTAAATTCCGTTGTGCTCGTTCTAATTGGGCCTGGGCAGCGCGGACATTAGCCCGCTCCTTAGCCAACTGGGGCTTACGCAAGCCCAAGTCAGGCGCAGCCCCGCGATTGAATGTCTGCCATTCTTTGGCCGCTACATCGCCCCTGGCCTGCTCCTCCATCAAAGCTGCATTGGCTTTTGCCAGTTCTGCCTCTGAAAGTTTGACATCTGTGATGTAGTCAAACTGTTCTATCTGGATCAATACGTCTCCTTTGCGGAACATACCTCCCTCGATAAAAGAATCAGATACGTTAACAATCTTACCTGTAACTTGTGCGCTTAGGATTGTCTGAATTTTAGGCATGACTATTCCCTGTGACTTAACAATAAAATTCAGATCTTGGGTGGTTATAGCCATTGTATTAACCAAAAAAGCTTTATTTTCCGGAGGTTTTTGCTCCGGAACCTTTTTCATTGAAATCATCAGTGCCGCCACGCCCGTCGCCAGCGCTATAATAAAGATAGGCACACCTATCTTTATTAATAAATTTTGTTTCATTGTTGATCCCTGCAATATAACTGTATTTTAGTCTTTGATGACGAGAATGCATGATACGTGTTAATGCCCGGTATGCCTCCTCGGCTAATGTTAAATTTTGTAAAATATCCCTAGGTTAATAAAACTGACACTATTAGCCTTGAATATATTGCATGTTTTTTGCAAGGATATAAAATATTAATGGCAATTAATTTTAGGTAAGCCATTTAGATTGGCGAAAATGTGATTACCTGATAATTTTTACTATGCATATTAGGCAGTTGCTTAGTTATACAGTATAAACCACCAAGCAATATGCTTTGCACCACTTCGTATAAACCGCCTCAAAATGGGGCAGTTAAATTTAAGGACAGCTTTAGGTGTCCTGTTTACAGCATTTATTAAACAAAAAATTGGCATTTGATTATCAATAAGGGAACACCATGGCGTTTAAAAAACTTTATCTTAAATCGAAACCTGTCTGCAAAGTGACATTCAAATTATCCAAAGATGAAGCGCAAGCTGCAGATTCTGTCAGTATTGTGGGAGATTTTAATAATTGGGACAGCGAAGCCGCGCCAATGAAAAGACTCAAAAACGGTAGCTTTTCTGCCGCCCTGAACTTGCCTGTGGATAAGGATTACCAGTTCAGATATTTACTCAATCAGACAGCCTATGAAAATGACGGCCATGCCGATGCTTATATGATGTCACCGGTCAGTACAGATGAAAATTCTGTTATTAAGATTTAGCGCTGATGATCACAGCAGATATATTAAGTATCTGCTGTGATCGGCCGCTCCGGCAAAATGATAATTTAGTCGTAAAGGCCTAGAGGGGGGTAAAGGAGACCCCGGAATAGGTTTTACCTTGCCATTGCACCGCTTTTTGATTGAAATTAAGCAACAAAGTGGTGCTCCCTCTTCGGCTGAGCCTCACCCCTTCGGGGAGTGGGCTGTATTCTATATTTTGTCCTGATAGCTGTTGCTTAACCACATCACTGATAAGCGATGCAGACAAGGCACCAATTACCCACACATTACCTTTTTGTGTCACCCCAGCCATACCCTGCATAGGCCCATCCTTATATGTATGGGTGGCTATAGCCGACTCCAGGTGATAACTTTCGCACCACAGCGTTGCTGTATAATGGTGACCGCTATCACGTTCGACTAGATCCTGGCTCAAGGTTGGCCGTAAAGAATCAAAATTAGCTAAACGTATGCCCACCATTTCTCGTATCAGCTCAAATTGGCCATCTTCAGGTACCCTGCCCGATTGTGTTCTGCATCCTGTTCTGGGACCGAAAATCACCGGACAATGCTCAGCAATACTATGCAATTGATGTGCAGTATCTGGGGTTAAAAGGGTCAACGCAGGTGCCACAATAAGTTGGTATTTTTTATCTTTTAATTGATCAGGATGAATAATATCCACATCCACACCCAGCGCACGTAGCGCAGAGTAAAACTGCATAAACTGGCGCCAGTATGTTAAATCCTGATGGTGGGGCTGTAGGTTGTAAATCCACAGGCTGTGGTAGTCATGTAATAAGGCAACCTTGGCGTTTACGGTCTCAAGATTACACGCGCCGACATCAAAATTTTCCACCTCATCAAAACCACGATCGGTATGACCGTCTTGCTGAAGTAGCCCAGAATGCATGATTTCCTGAGCCATATGACTTGCTCGCCATCTAAAGTAAGTGACTGAACTGGCGCCGTGTACCCAGGCTTGGGCGGTCCATAGTTGTACTGCACCACTTGCCGGCAGCGGATTATATTGGGCCCAGTTTGCGTGGCCACATTGCTGCTCCATCACCCAAAAGTCTTTACCGCCTTTTAGTCCCCGGTAAAGATCATGATTCAAACTGACCAGATCAGGATGGCCGGTTCTGGCAAATTCGGTTTTAATCTGTTCGCTTTCCCAATCCGCAAAAAACTCCAGCATGCCGATTGGATAACTATCCCAGGCGACAAAGTCCAAATTTTTTGCCACCTTATACAAATCAATTTCAGCGGCAAAGATAACAAAGTTGTGGGTGATAAAACGCCCAGGTGACAACGTCCTGAGTAGGTCAATTTGCCGCTGCTGAAACTCGTCGATCATATCGCTACAGAATCGTTGGTAGTCTAATGCATGGGAGGGGTTAGCTTGACGTACTGCCGTTAAATTGGGCGGGTTAATTTGCGACCAATCTGAATAATCCTGACTCCAAAATACACATCCCCATGCGGTATTAAGTTCTTCGAGGGTGTGATATCGCTGTTGTAACCAAATGGGGAATTGTGCGGCGCTAGCACCTCCGTATGATACGGCGGTGCCCTCATGACCCAACTCATTATCGGTTTGCCAACCAATCACCGCCGGATGGTTGCCGTAACGTTGCGCCATTAACGTGATAATTCGCGTACATTGATCACGGTACAAGGCACTGGCATGATCGTAATGACGACGGGAACCAAATCGTTTCGTTTGCCCCTGTTCATCTACTGCCAATATTTGTGGATATTTTTGCACCAGCCAGGCCGGTGGTGTGGCTGTAGGCGTGCACAGAACTATATCAAGTCCCTGGGCATAATAAGTGTCGATGGCATCATCAAGCCACTGCCATTGTAGCTGCCCGTCTCTGGGCTCTAATGTCGCCCAGGAAAACTCAGCCAGCCTGACATAACTTAACCCCAGCTGCTTTTGCTGACGGGCGTGTTCAGCCCAGTCGCTTTGCGGTACATGCTCGGGGTAGTCACATACCCCTAAAGAAAGAATTGAATTGCCATTGTCGGCCATAGAGTTACCTTTTGATTAATTTCTTATTTATTATATTTATATTATAAATAAGAAATTAATCATTTATACGTATAAAGGCAAAGGTTTTATTCTATTTTTATCACGTCAGGGTTAATAGCCTGCGTCGGGACGGCCCGACTAACGCGCTTTTACCCAAGTAAAATGTTTGCCCTTGACAAAGTCCATGAATATTCACCTTTAGCATCCCATGATATATACAAAAATGCCGCTTACTGGAAGCGGCATTTTTAACTATCGATCACCTTTTTATAAGGCGGCTTCTAAGGCAGGAAGCACATCAAACAAATCACCAACCAATCCATAATCGGCTACCTGAAAAATGGGTGCTTCTTCATCTTTATTGATGGCAACGATGACTTTGGAGTCTTTCATACCAGCTAAATGTTGGATAGCACCGGAAATACCGACAGCAATATAAAGTTGCGGTGCTACGATCTTGCCTGTTTGTCCTACTTGCATATCGTTGGGAACAAAACCTGCGTCGACCGCCGCGCGGGAGGCACCCATAGCCGCCCCTAATTTATCTGCGATCCCTTCAAGTAATTTAAAGTTTTCACCATTTTGCATACCACGACCACCAGAAATAATTACGTTCGCGGCTGTCAATTCTGGGCGTTCAGATACCGTTAGTTCAGCACTGACAAAATGCGAAATGGTCGATTCTTTTACCAAATCAACCGTTTCAATTGGCGCATCATTGCCTTCGCCATTAGCATCAAAGGTTGACGTTCGAACCGTTAGTACTTTAATTACATCTGTGGATTGTACAGTGGCGATGGCATTACCCGCATAAATAGGACGGACAAACGTATCGCTGCTTTGCACGCCTATGACGTCTGAAATTTGTGCAACATCAAGCATGGCCGCAACTCGTGGCATAAAGTTTTTACCCGTAGTGGTCGCAGCACACATGATATGGCTGTAATCCTTACCTATTTCAGCCACAAAATCGGCGATATTTTCTGCCAATTGATGACTATAAGCAAGGTTGTCAGCTAAAAGCACCTTAGTCACACCCTGTATTTTACTGCCCTGATTGGCAATCTCACTGCAATTTTCCCCGACCACTAACAGGTGAAGATCATCCCCTATTTTTGCTGCAGCATGGACCAGTTTGTGAGTTTCAGACTTAAGGTGTTCATTATCATGTTCTGCATAAATTAAGATTGCCATTAGATCACCTTTGCCTCATTTCTAAGTTTGTCCACTAGTTCAGCCACGTCAGCGACTTTAATACCACCTTTACGTTGAGCTGGTGGCTCAACTTTCAGTACCTTTACATTTGACGTCAAGTTAATCCCAAAGTCGGTGGCGGCTTTGACTTCTAACGGTTTTCGTTTGGCCTTCATGATGTTGGGTAACGAGGCATAACGAGGCTCATTTAAACGAAGATCTGTAGTTACTACAGCTGGCAAGGTTAATTCGAGCGTCTGTAACCCCCCGTCTATTTCCCGAGTTACTTTTACTTTTCCGGCTTCAACCACCACTTCAGAAGCAAACGTTCCTTGAGGTAAACCTGTTAATGCGGCTAACATTTGTCCGGTTTGGTTGTTGTCAGAATCGATAGACTGTTTACCCAGAATAATTAAATCCGGTGATTCCTGTTCGACTACTTTTTGTAATAATTTAGCTATCTGTAACGAATCTAAATTATCAGCAGTTTCTATATGTAAACCACGGTCGGCACCCAATGCCAGGGCAGTACGAATTTGCTCCTGGCAAGCTTTTTCACCAATTGAGACGACCAGTATCTCGGTGGCGACACCTTTTTCCTTGAGACGTACAGCTTCTTCAACGGCGATTTCACAAAAAGGATTGATCGACATTTTTGCATTGGTTAAATCCACAGCGCTATTATCGGCTTTAACGCGAACTTTAACGTTATAATCTATGGCGCGTTTTACAGGCACTAATATTTTCATTTTCACCTCTTTCGATAGGCGTTGAGCAACAAAAAATGCAATTTACATTACATTTACGTAGGATACAGTTAATTTACTTTCTGTTGACGTAAGCGTCAACCGACACTACTCTCCCTCAACGGATTAAATCATGGTTATTGCACAAAATTGGCTGAATGACAGCCTTGTTCTGGGGTTTAACCCAGTGATGTGGATAGTTTACGCCCTATAACCAGGACAATATAGTCCCCTTTATATACCTGCTATATAAAAGCGCTAATACAGTCAATAGACGCCTTACACGTAATTTACGGGTGTCAAAAGCTATGCACCTACTTAGCATTTTTGGCGATACGTTATGCCAAACTTCAAAAAGCAGCAAAAACATATTTTTTTAATTAATAGATATTTATAAAAAAAGGAGAAACTAGTGGAACGAGAATCGATGGAGTTTGATGTTGTCATAGTCGGTGCTGGTCCAGCTGGACTCTCGACTGCGTGCCGTTTGATGCAGTTGGCACAAAAGGCGCAACAAGAGTTGATGGTGTGTGTGGTTGAGAAAGGTTCTGAAGTGGGGGCACATATTTTATCAGGAGCAGTATTTGAAACCCGCGCGCTGGACGAATTGTTTCCTGACTGGAAAGACCGAGGAGCGCCGGTCACCACTGCGGTCACTGAGGATCAAATTTATTTACTGCGCGATGCACAAAAATCCAATAAATTACCCCCTATACTGACCCCTAATACTATGCACAATAACGGCAATTATATCGTCAGTATGGGCAATGTATGCCGTTGGTTGGCCCAGGAGGCTGAGCAACTGGGCGTAGAGATTTTCCCAGGGTTTGCGGCATCAGAGGTGATTTACAACCCCGATGGCAGTGTTGGAGGGATCATCACAGGTGATATGGGCGTCAGTGCAACGGGCGAACATAAAGATTCCTATATGCCCGGTATGGAGCTAAAGGCTAAATACACGGTGTTTGCAGAGGGCTGTCGCGGTCATTTAGGCAAGGAACTGATTGAGCATTTCTCCCTGGATGCAGGCAAAGACCCTCAACACTACGCTCTGGGCTTTAAAGAAATTTGGGATATAGACCCGGCGAAACACCAAGAAGGCTTGGTAGTGCATACTGCAGGATGGCCGCTTAGCGATGTCACTGGTGGCTCTTATCTTTACCATGCCCAGGACAATCAGGTATTAGTCGGCTTAATAGTCGATTTAAATTATGCCAACCCCCATTTGAGTCCTTTTGATGATTTTCAACGTATGAAGCATCATCCTGTATTTAAACAGTATCTAGAAGGCGCAAAGCGAGTTTCTTACGGTGCCAGAGCCATTGCTAAAGGTGGTTATAATTCGTTACCTAAAATGACCTTTCCCGGCGGTTTGTTGGTGGGTTGTGATGCAGGGACTTTAAATTTTGCCAAGATAAAAGGTAATCACACCGCGATGAAGTCCGGCATGCTAGCCGCAGAGTCGATGTTTAAAGCGTTAAATGCTCCAGAGTCTCTTGGCGGTCAAGATTTGCACGATTATAGCCACAGCTTTAGAGACTCGTGGTTGTATGACGAATTGTTTAGTTCCCGCAATTTTGGCGCAGCCTTACATAAATTCGGTACTTTTTTCGGTGGCGCATACAATACAATTGAACAAAATTGGTTCAATGGAAATATGGGTATTAACTTAAAGGATGAAAATAAAGATCACCAACAAATTCAACTGGCCAAAAAACATCCACAATTAGATTATCCAAAACCTGACGGTGTGCTTAGTTTTGACAAATTGTCATCGGTATTTCTCTCCAATACTAATCATATAGAGGATCAACCTTGTCACCTGAAATTGCTAAATGATCAGGTACCTATTACGGTCAATTTGGCCTTGTATAACGAACCGGCTCAGCGCTATTGTCCCGCGGGAGTGTATGAAATAATTGATTCTCCCGAAGGAGAGAAAATGCTACAGATTAATGCGCAAAACTGTGTGCATTGCAAAACCTGTGACATCAAGGATCCTACTCAAAATATAAAATGGGTTGTGCCTGAGGGAGCCGGTGGCCCTAATTACCCAAATATGTAATTAATATTTAACAATGAATAGAATGCATAAATAATTTCGCGTTCTATTCTTTTTTCTTGTCAAAAACAACAATAATTAATTGATTCAATGAATTTATTTGAATTAATTGCTAATTATGAGCTAAAATGTGTATTGCTGTTTTTATCCTGTATATACATACCAATATACATATCAATACACATATCTAAAAGGTGATTTATGAACGATTTTATTAATATATTAACTCACGGACGCCGTTTGCAAGGAGCAGTTAAGGAACTATCTGTCGAAGAACTCATTACAGTTGCAGACAAATTGGCCAATATAATTGAAAACCGAAAAATGAAAGAAATGGAAGAACTTGTTGCGCAGGAAGCAAAGCAAGAAAAACTAGATAATATCTTGGCTCAACTACAGGATGCGGGTCTAGGTGTAGAAGATTTACGCCGGGTAGAACCCACCAAAAAATCTCCTCGCACAGGCCAGAAGCGCCCAATTAAATATAAACTAACTGATAACGAAGGCAGTGAGCATACATGGACCGGAATTGGTAGAATGCCAAAGGTATACGCCGCAGCGCTTAAATCAGGTCAATCATTGGATCACTACTCAATTTAATTTTCACAAATCATTTTTATTTAAGTCGCTTAACGGACGAATGTAAATTTTTTGTTTATTAATAATTAATAGTATTCTTTAAGGGTCTTGAAGATAATTTATTCTAAAATTAACCATCGTCTAGATTCCGATAATCCCACAGCACCATGGATAATATTAATTCATGGTCTGTTTGGAAATTTGGATAACCTGGCAATGCTCAGGCGTGAGCTGCAAAGTACTTTCCAAGTTTTATCCATAGATTTACCGGATCACGGGAAATCAAGTTTCAGTGAAAAATTCAGTTTTAGTGGCTATGCAGAGGCTATTAAAGAATTGATTATTGAGCTTGGTATTGAAAATGCAGCACTTATAGGTCATTCCTTAGGCGGAAAAGTGGCTATGCAATTGGCGTTAACTTACCCTCAACGGGTGACTAATTTAGTTATTCTGGATATTGCGCCGGTCGCCTATAACCCTCGCCATAGTAATGTATTCGCTGCACTTGAGGCGGTAGATTTAAATGTAATATGCGAGCGTAAAGATGCTGAAAAGGCGATGAGTGTTTATATCGAAGAAGGGGGGATACGGCAGTTTTTACTCAAAAGTTTGTATCAACAAGATGGTAAGTGGAAATGGCGTTTTAATCTGTCATTACTGCATAGAGATTACGGGTTATTATCCCAAGCCATTCACTCTCATATCCCCTACCTTGATCCCGTACTCTTTCTCAAAGGAGAATTATCTGATTATCTAACCAGTGAGTACCGAAACCAGGTACTATCCTTGTTTCCCAATAGTCGGATGAAAACGATTAGTAATAGTGGCCACTGGTTACATGCAGAGCAACCAAAAATATGTGCCCGGCACATAAGAACATTTTTGTTAAATTAGTTTTTTAAGCAAAAGGCGATATGTTAAAGTAGCGCCGCAGGTTTAATATTAGAGAGCCTATGTTAAGTAAATATTATGAACAAATCGAAGCTATTGTGTTAAATCTGGCATTAGTCGGTTTATTCTTACTTATGGGATTCGCAGTACATGATATTTTAAAGAAAAACGACGTTCCCCTCATTGGTAAGATTGTAGTTTATTTAGTCTTATTTTTAGGCTCCGCTGGTTTTATATTTAAAGGTGTGGTGCAATTCTTTTGGCAGGCTAATGGTGCTGGCACTTAGCCGGTAGTAATTCATTTTTAGATTTTTGAGGTATCCCTTACGATGGCAAGCGTAGGCCTATTTTTTGGCAGTGACACAGGTAATACTGAGCATATTGCAAAGATGATCCAGAAAGAACTGGGCAAAAGTATGATTGATGTGCGTGATATTGCTAAGAGCAGTAAAGAAGACATTGCAGAGTTTGATTTACTCATGTTCGGTATCCCGACCTGGTATTATGGTGAAGCCCAATGCGACTGGGATGATTTTTTTCCTGAGTTAGAAGAAATTGATTTTGCAGATAAATTAGTTGCCATTTTTGGCTGCGGTGATCAAGAAGATTACGCAGAATATTTTCTTGACGCCATGGGCATGGTCCGTGACATAGTTGAAGCGAAAGGCGCGATCCTGATTGGCCAATGGCCAACGAAAGGGTATGACTTTGAAGCTTCAAAAGGCATGGCAGACGAAGCCCATTTTGTCGGTTTAGGCATAGACGAAGACCGTCAACCTGAACTAACAGACAGTCGAGTAAAAGCGTGGTGCAAACAGATTTATGAAGAAATGTGTTTAGCTGAACTGCAATAGCCTTTTTTATGACAGGGAGCTTATGCTCCCCGTATTATTTTCAGTCACCCCACTTATTAGACCAAGTATCGTCCTGGATTACTCATTTATGGTTTAATCAGGGCGCCAATCATTACTGGTTAACATCCATCAACTTCTTCAACATCTGATAAATATTCCTTTATGTATTTATGGTGGTAAATTAATCAGTTATCGAAATGCTACCGCTCCACATCATTTCTATTTTTTCAAACATAACCTTACGCCTATCATATTTCGCTCAGTCCATTATAATGAGGTTCGAATCATTGCTAAGACGGGTCGATGGAACAAAATAAAGAACTTAAAAAAGCAGGTTTGAAGATAACGCTTCCGCGTTTAAAAATTCTTGAAATTCTGCAAGCTCCTGCGAATCAGCATATTAGTGCTGAAGATGTTTATAAAATACTTATCCAACACGGTGAGGAAATCGGTTTAGCCACAGTGTACCGTGTGCTTAACCAATTTGATGATGCGGGCATTTTAAACCGTCATCATTTTGAAGGTGGTAAGTCAGTCTTTGAAATTAGTCATAAAGATCATCATGATCATCTAGTTTGTTTAAATTGTGGCAAAGTCATTGAATTTGAAGATAATGTCATCGAAAGACGCCAGGAAGAAGTGGCCGAGCGGCATAATATGACACTGACCCACCATAGTCTTTACCTCTACGGAGAATGTAAAGCAGACTGTAACGAAGACTGATTTTGCATTAATAGCGCGTCAGTTGTGCTCAATATTACTGACAAAGTGAGGTCATTCATATTCAGTCGTCACACTGCGCTACATTGTCAAAAAGTTGTGCTATAAAGTCTGTATGGAGCGATTATCGCTATTGAGCAAGGACCTTGAGGTGGGTTACGTCCCGCAAGCCGTTATGCCAAGATGTTTTCATGGCATCATTTATGCTCCAATGCTCCAGTAAGGGCAAGCCATATATTGCTCATTATTGATAGCGTCTCCACCAATAGCGTAGCGTCAGCCAAAAAAATATCAGCGGTAAATCAATCATCCCTCGACAATGGAGGATTCTCTCACCCCACTTGCAAGACTGGAATATCACGTTGCAGATGGATTAGGTAGTCCTAAAGCAGCAGGCCATTGTTGTTGACAATTTTGATGATCGGAACGTGGCACGATTGTTTGTCATCCTGGGCATGTTGCAAAAAAATCCATTTTTAGGCTATGACGAACAGCCTAGGGCTATTTTATGTATTGCTCAATGATTGTTAATTTTGAGTAACCCGTTTTGCCATAATCAGCGGGAATGCTGATATTATGATCGGATTAATAAGTGGAATACGCATATACAAGTTACCCGCTAAATACCGTTTTCACTCAGTATCTTGTCTATGAGTGAAGTAAACATCTTTATAACCTGATACCTACTACAGGCTACTGAGGGAACAATTCTTGGACCCTGTGGTGCTATAAAATAGCAGCAAAAGTTCCGTCTTTTTGTTGCTCAGACCTTCCTCAAGGGTGGTGCCAAATCTACTTTCGCTTTATCTAACATTGCGCAGCTAAAGTCGATATTTTAAATTTTGAGTCTATTTTGATTCAAAACACAGTCAGATTTTAATAAGCGTTGCAAAAAATATTAATCAAGCGTTTTTAGAACTCAGTCTGTACAAAAAATGAATCTTTTTTAGTGGGAAATGACAGTTTTATCAGTAGAGTAGGAAAATTCACACTCCGGCTAAGCAAGTATTTTCGATCGCTCAGTGAGTAGATATTAAGGTGGAATGGTATTACTTGTCTTTGCAGCAATATTTTCATACTCGGCTGCTCAAGCTGTTTTTATGCGGCTCATTTTACAGTCAGTAATTTCAGGAATAAAGGTGCTATGGCGACTCTTTATGCCAATCCGTGTTAGTAAGTGATCGCTTGGCGAGAATGTAAAGGGACTTAATCAAGGCGCTGGAATGAAGTTATAGGGGTACGCTTTCGAGTTCCAGAAACGTTGGTGTAAGCCCGTTTAAATTGGCCCAAAGGGAATGCACCCAGGATTTTAGTGCTGCTTTCTCGCTATTTGAAAGGGAGCACCATTGCTGCATATCCTTGCCCCACTCAAAAATAGCGGGGCGCATTCCCAGTGGATACTTATGAATATGGATAAGTATTATAACCGAGCTAAGGCTAGTTTCGCCACATTGGATAGCTCAGGGCCACCATCTGCTGCATATTGCGTCATTCTGTCTCGCATTGAGCGGGCCCAAAATCTTTGAATATGATTAGCAACAATTTTTGCGGTTTCTTCATCGGTTTTTTTGTAATTATTATTATCTGCTATTTGGTTAAGCATGCTTACCAAATTTTTAATTTGAGAACTGCTCATAACTAGATCCTTCCTATTTATTTGTCACATTTGGTATAAAAAGTATGCCGACCAGGGCGAGCAAAACCAATTAAATTTAGATTAGCCTGGGTTGCCAGGGTTATTGCCAAGGCTGTTGGAGCAGAAACCGCAACCAATGTGGCTATATTCACACTCGTTACTTTTTGCACCATTTCATAACTTGCTCTGCTTGAAATTAAGACAAAACCGTTGCTGGTGTTAACTTTATTTAGCCCTAAGGCACCAATTAATTTGTCCAGGGCGTTATGTCGGCCCACATCCTCCCGCAACAGGGTAATCTCACCGGCATCATCACACCAGGCCGCGCCATGGACGGCCCCAGTTAATGATTGTAGCTTTTGATGCTCACGCAACTGAGACAGCGCATGTTGAATTACCTTTGAGGAGGGTAACGCTTGTGGCGTCACCCCCTTGATTGGGCGAATAGCTTTTTCCAGTGATTCACTGCCACATAATCCACAGCCTGTGCGGCCAGTCAAATTACGTCGCTGTGATTTTAAAGACATCATACGTTGAGAACTAATTTCAATACGTACTTCTATCCCTTTTTCAGTGGGTAAAAGCTCGATGTCATACATTTCACAAGGGCTATTAATAATACCCTCAGATAAACTAAAACCTAAGGCAAATTCATGCAAATTCGCTGGCGAGGCCATCATCACCGCGTGAGAAATACCATTGTAAACCATCGCAATGGCTATCTCTTCGGCGATGTCGTCAAGCTTTTCTTGCTCCTTATCACTGCCTTGTTGCCAATAGTTAACCGGCAGTGTTTGATAACTTGCTTGCAATTTTGGTTCGTCTTCCGGGATCAAACTTAACTTCCTACTGTAGTCTTTTCTTTTTTAGGCGAATTTTTAAAATGCTCTTTTTGTTGTTCGCTGAATTTTTTATAACGAGTCTGCCAGGCCGATGGTGACGTCACTTTTTCAACCTGAACTGCGGTTACTTTATATTCAGGGCAATTGGTCGCCCAATCAGAACTGTCGGTGGTAATAACATTGGCACCACTTATGGGGTGGTGGAAGGTGGTAAATACCACACCACTTTGCATACGCTCACTCACTTGGGCTCTTAAGACCGTGTCACCGGCTCGGCTACTGATACCTAACCAGTCACCATCATTGATACCCCGCTCTTCGGCATCATGAGGATGTATTTCAAGCAGATCTTCTTGGTGCCAGGTTTGGTTAGCGGTACGTCGTGTTTGTGCACCCACATTATATTGACTGAGTATTCGCCCTGTCGTTAATAATAATGGGAAGCGTTTATTGGCCCGATCTTCACTGGCAAGATACTCAGTGATAGCAAAACGCCCCTTACCAATTGGAAAGTTTTCCACATGCATGATAGGTGATCCATCAGGAAATTCGTCGTTACAAGGCCACTGAATACTGCCCTGCTCTTCCAACTTCTGATAACTTACTTTGCTAAAGCTAGGCACCAATGACGCTATCTCATCCATTATTTCCGAAGGATGCTGATAATTCATGGGATAACCTAAGGCATTAGATAATTTTTGAGTCACTTCCCAGTCTGCGAATTCAGCCAATGGCTTCATGACTTTACGAACCCGATTTATGCGTCTTTCTGCATTGGTAAACGTGCCATCTTTTTCAAGAAATGAAGAGCCCGGTAAAAATACGTGAGCATACAATGCCGTTTCGTTTAGAAATATGTCCTGAACAATTAAACACTCTAATGATGACAATGCTGCCTGAACATGTTGTGTATTAGGATCTGATTGTAATATGTCTTCTCCTTGCACATACATGGCTTTGAATGTTCCTTCAATTGCCGCATCAAACATGTTGGGGATACGAAATCCTGGTTCATTGTCTAATTTTACGCCCCAACTCTTTTCAAATTTACCGCGCAGTGCATCATCACTAACATGCTGATAACCCGGAAGTTCCTGTGGGAATGAACCCATATCACAAGAACCCTGAACATTATTTTGTCCACGTAGTGGATTAATGCCCACGCCTTCACGACCTATATTGCCCGTAGCCAACGCTAAGTTCGCTATGCCCATCACCATGGTTGAACCCTGGCTGTGCTCGGTCACACCTAAACCGTAATAAATGGCACCATTTTTTGCCTTGGCAAAAGCACGTGCGGCAATACGGACTTTTTCAGCACTGACGTTGGTAATTTTTTCCATTGCTTCGGGTGAGTTAACCTCATCGAGAATAAATTCACACCATGCCTTATATTCATCGGTACGCTGAGCAACAAACTCCTTGTCTTCCAGGCCTTCACTGATGACGACGTGCGCGATGGCATTTATCATGGCAACGTTGGTACCCGGTTTCAGAGGAAGATGATGATTTGCACTTATGTGGGCGGTATTAAGTAAATCGATACTTCTGGGATCGACCACAATTAACTCTGCTCCTTCCCGTAAACGTCTACGTAACATAGATGCAAACACAGGGTGTGCGTCGGTGGGGTTGGCACCAATAACCATGACCACATCAGATTTCATCACAGATTCGAAGGTTTGTGTACCTGCCGACTCGCCGATTGTTGCTTTTAATCCATAACCTGTGGGTGAATGGCAAACACGAGCACAGGTGTCGGTATTGTTATTACCAAAAGCAGCCCGGATCAATTTTTGCACTAAATAGGTTTCTTCATTGGTACAGCGAGATGACGTAATGCCGCCCACGCTTTCACGGCCATATTTAGCCTGAATATTTTTAATTTTATTGGCTGAAAATGCTAGTGCTTCGTCCCAGCTAACGACTTTCCATGGCTCATCAATACTGTCGCGGATCATCGGTTCTTTCACGCGATCTTTATGAGTAGCATAACCAAAGGCAAAGCGGCCTTTGACACAAGAGTGACCCTGGTTGGCTTTACCGCCCTTGTAGGGCACCATGCGTATCACTTCTTCGCCTTTCATTTCAGCTTTAAAGGAACAACCCACACCACAATATGCACAGGTAGTGATAATGCTGTGTTCTGGCTGTCCTTTATCAATCACTGATTTTTCCATCAGTGTTGCAGTAGGACACGCCTGTACGCAGGCACCACAGGATACACAATCAGATGTTAAAAAATTCTCATCGCCGGTTCCTGCACTCACCTTTGAGGCAAAACCACGACCTTGTATGGTTAAGGCAAAGGTGCCCTGAACTTCTTCACAGGCTCTGACACAACGAGAGCAGGTGATACATTTACTGGGTTCAAAGGTAAAATAGGGGTTAGAGTCATCAATCTTGGCGTCAAGATGGTTATCGCCGTCAAAACCGTAGCGTACTTCACGCAAACCGACGGCCCCGGCCACATCTTGTAATTCACAATCACCGTTACTCGAACAGGTTAAGCAGTCAAGTGGGTGATCAGATATATAGAGTTCCATGATATTGCGTCGTAATTTTGCAATATCATCATTTTGTGTGGTGACTACCATGCCTTCTTTCACAGGGGTGGTACACGAAGCTGGATAACCGCGCATTCCTGTGATTTGAACGGCACATAAACGACATGAGCCAAACGCCTTTAAGTTATCACTGGCACATAGTTTAGGAATATTAATGTCAGCCAAGGCTGCAGCACGCAGTACAGATGTGCCTTCGGCCACCGTCAGCGTTACACCGTCTATTTCTATACAGACGGTTTCAGTAGAGGTACTGGCAGGGGTTCCATAATCTTTATTCACATCAAACTGTGGCTGATTAGGGGCTGTTTCAGTAGCGGGATTAAAATAATTAACCATAATTTTCTCCTGTTAAACGGTTTGGTTTGAAGGTAAATAAAAATCTTCTGGAAAGTCTTTATAAGCACTTGTCACCGGAATAGGGGTCATGCTTCCCATGGCGCACAAAGAGCCGTAAATCATGGTGTCACACAGATCACCGAGTAATATCATGTTGGCAGCGCGGTTTTCATCATTCTTGATGCGATCGATCACTTCCACGCCTCGCGTTGAGCCAATTCTACAAGGGGTACATTTACCGCAAGACTCGTCTACACAAAACTCCATTGAAAAACGGGCTTGTTCAAGCATATCCACAGTGTCGTCAAAGATAACGATCCCGCCATGACCTAATACCGCCGATGCCTTTGTAAACTCTTCGTAGTCCAGTGAAAGGTCGAATTTAGACGTCGGTAAGTAGGCACCTAGAGGCCCACCAACCTGGATAGCCCTCATGGGTCGTCCACTTTGTGTGCCCCCTGAAAAATCATTAAGCAAGTCTTGTAAGGTCGAGCCGAAGGGCAATTCAATCAGCCCCCCTTGCTTAACGTTTCCTGCCAACTGAAACGGCAAGGTTCCCCGAGAGCGATTGGCCCCATATTCCTGATAGGCTTTGCCACCTTGGCTGAGAATATAAGGAATAGCAGACAGAGATAATACGTTATTGACGACTGTGGGTTTGGCAAATAAACCTTCTATGGCCGGTAGCGGGGGTTTAAAGCGAACGACACCCCGTTTACCTTCCAGAGATTCTAGTAGAGAGGTTTCCTCACCACAAATATAAGCTTCAGCACCTAATCGGACTTCCAGATGAAATGCTTTACCACTGTCACACACATTATCACCTAGGTAGCCTGCTTCTGTGGCTATTGCAATGGCTTCTTGCAACATCTCATCGGCAACAGGGTACTCAGATCTAAGGTAGATATATCCCTCATCTGCTCCCACAGCCAATCCAGCTATAATCATCCCTTCTATGAGCATAAAGGGATCGCATTCCATCACTAATCTGTCAGCAAAGGTGCCTGAATCGCCTTCATCGGCATTACACACAATATATTTTTTTGCGGATGGTGCGTCGTGCACAGTTTGCCATTTTATGCCCGTTGGAAACGCTGCACCACCTCGTCCTCTTAGTCCAGATTCGACAACAGTGGTGACGATTTCTTGACCTGTAGAGGCCAGTGCTTTGTGCAAACCGTTGAATCCATCCATTGCCAGATAATCATCCAGGGATAGAGGATCGGTTATACCCGCCCGGGCAAAGGTTAATCGTGTTTGTTTTTTTAAATAAGCTAATTCTTCAGTAAGGCCCAGCGCCTGGCTATGTTCTTGGGTTTGGTTGGTTAATACATGGGTGATAATGTCTTCCATTATGCCAGGCACATCTGATGCTTCAACCGGACCATAGGCGAACCGTCCCTTTGGAGTTTCAACTTCAACCATCGGCTCTAACCAAAATAGTCCACGGGAGCCGTTTCTTATCAGGTTCAGGTCGATTTTATGTTCAGTAGAATAGTCTGATAGAGCATGAGCAACATCCTGGGCTCCTAAAGATAATGCGGTACTCTCTCTTGGGACAAACATTTTAATGGTCATCATTATCTCCCTGAATTTTGTGTTTTAAATGTAGAAACAAGACGTTCAAACTTTTCATTACTCACGCGGCCAAAGAGCTCGTCATTAATTCTCACGTTAGGTCCCGTTGCGCAATTGCCTAGACAATAGACACTATCGAGGCTGAATTTTTTGTCTGCGGTCGTACCTCGATAATCAATGTCAAGGTGATCTTTAGCATGTTGTTCGAGATCCCTGCTGCCCCGTGATTGGCAGGCTTCGGCGCGGCATATTTGAATTTTGTGTTCACCAGGAGGTGAGGTTCTAAACTGATGATAAAAACTGATCACACCATGGATTTCAGCGGGTGTTTGCTGAAGCTTTTTGGCTATTGTATCGATTGTATTTGGTGGGATATAGCCAATTTCTCTTTGAATTTGATGCAATATGGGCAGTAATGCACCTTTTTTATGTTTTAATGTGTCAATTATTTTGACTACATTTGATACATCTGAAGAAAAATCTATGTGCATGGTGTCTCCTGGGTGACGGACTCATTTTTCAAATATGAAATAAATTGCATATATAACGCCGTGCACGGATACCGTGTGGTGGTGTAGATATAATGTTAAATAAGTGTAACATTACTAAATAAATATAAGAATATGAAATGTATTTCTTATATGGCTTTTATGCTAACTATGATGTTTATCTACCCCATGAAAACTATATTTTTCCTCAGGGCCCGTTTGCTGATCATAGTAAGTTAAGAATAGATGAAAAATAAAAAAATCAACCCTAAAATAGGTACGCAGTCCCCATGCCAAATAAAATAGTGTTATCAAAGAGAATTTATATCAAGGCTGCCTGGAAATTTTATGACGACAATGGTGAAAATGTTGATCCGCGAATTTTTGCCTTGTTAAACGAAATTCATGCATCAGGAAAGTTAACCAAAGCCGCGGTTACCCTAGGGATGTCTTATCGTCACGTGTGGAATATTCTAAAAAAATGGACAGAGTTTTTTGGTTCAGAATTAGTTGAATTACATAAAGGAAAAGGGGCGAAATTAACTCCCTTAGGGGAGAAATTATTATGGGCCGAGCAACTGGTTAACGCACGTTTTGAACCTCAACTTATTAGTCTGGCCAGTGAATTAAATTTGGAAATACAAAAAAATCTGACGTTTAAAGAACCGTTATTAAAAATCGCGGCTAGTCACGGTTACGCTGTGGCTTTATTACCTGAATTCACCCCTAAATTTAAATTAAATTTACAATACAAAACCACCGAAGAATCACTTCATGCCCTGACTAAGGGGGAGTGTGACATTGCTGCATTTCATTTGCCCACTGATATTGTGAACCCGGCCCTGGTTGATATGCATAATAAATATTTTAAGCCCAATACCTATAAGGTCATTAGATTTGTTACGCGACAACAAGGCTTGATGATTAAAAAAGATAATCCTAAAGGTATTGATAAAATTGAAGATTTGTTACGTGCAGACATCAAGTTTATTAACCGTCAGGAAAATTCAGGGACACGTTTACTAATAGAGGAAATATTTAGAAGGGCTGCGGTTGAGTGTGAACAAGTTGCAGGCTTTAATGACATTGAATATACCCACTCGGCGGTCGCCGCTTATGTGGCTTCTGGTATGGCTGACGCGGGTATTGGTGTTGAAACCGCAGCACGACAATTTGGTTTAGATTTTATACCATTAACAACAGAAAATTATGTTTTAGTTTGCCATCATAAAGCTGTTAAAAAATTTGCAGTACAGCAGTTGATTTCAGAATTAAAAACCGAGAAATTTCATCAGGCCGTATTAAACCTTGCAGGCTATAAACCAGTTTGCTGTGGGGATGTTGCTGATTTGGAAGAAATATTACCCTGGTGATTTTCTTTTTCGGTTATCTCTGTGATCTCAGTGGTAAATTTCTTTTGGTTTACATAAACGACACCCCAAGACATTGCAGCCAAGCGGCAAAAACAGCCACTCACCACAGAGGCTAGTATCTAGGATGATCTCCTTTCTCTGTGATCTCGGTGGTAAACTTCTTTTAATAGACACAAAAAGGCGGGTTAGCTTCTCATAAGCAAATAAAAAGCCGCTTTAACGTTAATTAAAGCGGCTTTAGTACTGAGGTTGTACCGCCCATTATTGGGCAGCATTTCTCAGTTATTAAGGATGGGTATTTTCTACGTGATGTTTTGCATGTACTGGTCTAACCGTTAAGTTAGCAAAAAACGCAATAACCAACAATGCCGCCATAACATACATGGTGGTGTTGTAGAGACTAGGCGTTGGGTCAACAGTACCAGCAGGTACTAGTTCCATTAATTTGCTTACTGTTACGGTTTTAGCTGCAACCAGTTCATTGAGCTGACTGACCGCTGAGCCAAATTTAGCCTGAAATACTGCAGGATCAATTTTTGCTACCAGATCACTAATCGCATCATTTAATGACATATTTCTGAGGTAAGTAATGGCAAATGGCCCTAATACTCCAGCGGTTGCCCATGCCGTTAATAAACGACCGTGTATACCACCAACATGTAAGGTCCCAAAGATATCGGCTAAATAGGCTGGTATGGTTGCAAAACCACCACCATACATAGTGAAAATTATCATGGTCGCACCATAAAACATCACTAACCACATAACAGAAGGATCAGCGCTCACTTGTGAAGCGGCATAAGGTATGGATAAGTAAAGAAGCGTACCGAGCACAAAGAAACAATGGTAGGTATTTTTTCTACCGATGAAATCTGAAATAGAAGCCCAGAAGAATCGGCCACACATATTAAATACAGAAATCATTAATACATAAGTGCCTGCAAAAGCGGCCGTGGCAACAGTGGGTAAGGTTGAACCAAAAATATCAACCATCATCGTTTTGGCAACCCCGATCACACCGATACCTGCAGTAACGTTGAAACAAAGTACTACCCATAACTTCCAAAATTGAGGCGTTTTAATAGCCTGGTCGATGTGTACGTCGTTGTGGGAGATCATGCTTTTGGCTGATTCATCTTTAGCCGGAGGTGTCCATCCTTCTGGTTTCCAGTCTTTGGCAGGAACACGGTAAGAAAAAGAAGCTACAATCATAACGATAAAGTACACTATACCCAGGGTTAAAAAGGTACCCGCAGCACCGGTATTACCCGTGCCGACTACATATACGCCTGCATCACCAGGAAACGCCATTTTTGCCGCTTCACTTGCGGTTGCTACCACAACTTCGATGTTACCTGAGGCTGTTTCAGCAAAACGTTTACCCGCTTCAGTAATCAATTTAACTGAACCTTCTGTACCCAGATAGGTAGGCGCAACGGAATGGAGCTTCAATAAAAAAGCAATCAAAGGGGCGCCGATCATGGCACCGCCACCGAAGCCCATAATGGCCATCCCTGTGGCCATACCCCGTTTATCCGGGAACCAGCGCAGCAAGGTGGAAACTGGAGAGACGTAACCTAAGCCTAAACCACACCCCCCAAGCGCGCCATAGCCCAGGTAAACCAGCCATAATTGGTGGGTGGCGATACCGACACTACCAATAATAAAGCCGCCACCCCAAAGAAAGGCAGCCGTTACACCAACACAACGAGGGCCAACCTCTTCTAACCATTTACCGGCCACAGCAGCGGATAAACCAAGAAACACTATGGCTACGGAAAATATCCATACAACACTGCTTAAAGTCCAGTCACCGGCAGAACCTGTTACTACACCTAATTCTTTGATTAATGCTGGATTGAAAATGCTCCAGGCATAAACTGACCCAATACATAAATGTATTGCAATAGATGCTGGAGGGACTAGCCAGCGATTAAATCCCGATTTAGCAATGATTTTATCTTTCATTAGGAAAGAAAAAAATCCGCCACTTTTTTTAGACATGTGTACCAACCTTTTTGCTATTACTTAATAAAAACGTGTATAGCTTTAACTTATTCACGTTAAAAATTTGTCTTTTGCTGTGGTCATATATATTTAATGTATAAAATTTTATACATTAAATATATTGCCCTTCGTTATTCACTCTTGCTTTAACGTATCTGCTATAGTGAATCTTTTGGTATTAACAGAAACCATAAATAAAGAGTATGCATACTTGTATAAAGCTGTAATGTAATTTATTAATAGCACTTTTTTGTAAGCTCAGTCATATATGAAGTTAATATCATATATAAACCTCCCCGCCATTACTTTACAAGCTATTTACAAGCTATTCACAACAAAAACTATACCACCGGAACATTCATATACAAATATGAAAAGAATTTCTTATTTGTATAATATTCCTGTTCAACTGAATATTTCAACGATGAGATTACCTATTCATAAGCCAGACAGTGTGTAGTATTACCTGGCATTGATTTTAAATGTTTGCTGGTAACAAAAACGATTTGGTGGCCCGTGTTAAGAATGGATGGGAATATAGCCAAAGCCATTAGAAGGCAAAAGAACGTCTCACTATAGAGAAAGACCAATTAGCTGTAAAACGAAACTCTATAACCCAATCTATTGGCGTGGCAGCCAGGTGTCAAAAACAGCTACTCACCACAGAGTGCACAGAGAGAATCAAAAACAGCCACTCACCACAGAATACACAGGGGAGATAATCTTTAAAATAGAATGATTTCCTTTCTTGGTGATCTCAGTGGTAAATTTCTTTTAATATACACAAACTACATGGCAGCCAGACGGCAAAAATAGCTACTCACCACAGAGGCTAGTATCTAGTATCTAGAGTGATTTCCTTACTCGGTGATCTCGGTGGTAAATATCTTTTCTCAAGAGAAATGGGTGTATAAAACTCAGCGCCTTTGTAGATAGCTGACCAGTAACAGCACCAGGAAGGAAAATCCCAGTAAGCCTGCCGCAACCTGATTGGCCAGTTCCATCTGCATGGTTTCGATCAAATCATATAAGGCAATGGACAGTACTCGGGTTTCACCGGGAATATTGCCCCCGATTAACAATACTACGCCAAATTCACCGATAGTATGGGCAAAGCCCAAAATACAACCTGTGGTGATACCTTGTTTACTGAGAGGGAATATAACAAAGCGAAATATTTGCCCCTTGCTAGCCCCCATGGTGCGACTGACAGCCAGTAAATCCTTATCAATTTTACGAAAGGCATCACGAATAGGTTGCACCACAAAGGGCAAACTATATACAGCCGAGGCGATTAGCAGCCCATAAAATGAAAACACCAGAGGCGAGTCAAAGATAGCAAACCACGCCCCCCCACGGGGTGCTTGGGAGAAAACAGCACCAAGAGATAGAAACCAAGTACAGTCGGAGGAAGTATAAGAGGTAAGGTGATCACGGTATCCACCACTGGCCTTAGATAACAACGAGTTTGACTTAGCCACCAGGCTAAAGGCAATGCCAATACAAACAGCAACAAAGTAGAAAGTGTCGCCAACTTGGTGGTTAACCAAACCGCTTTCCAAATCGGGCTATCTATCATTCGGGCTGACTTTGGGGGATCAATTGTTTGACCGCCCTTTGATAACCATTTTTGCGAATAATGCCCTGGCCTTGTGCACTCAATATGTAGTCAAAAAAGCCACTCACCGCCTGGATATGTTCAGCAGATCCTGTTTGTCCGCGGTTTAAAATAACCATTTGTTGGGTAATGGGTGGGTAATAATGAGTCGGCAATAACCAATATTGATGTTTGGGCTCATTCAGTACCTAGCTTAATGCGACAAAGCCCATTTGTGCTGCCCCGCTTATTATCAGTTGGTTAACTTGCTGCACATTGTTGGTCATGACTAGGTGGGGTTCAATGTTTTGCCAATAGACTGATTTTTGTAATGCGACTTTGGCAGCCAGGCCAAAAGGAGCCAATTTGGGGTTGGCAATTGCCAGTTTACCCTTTGCTGTCCTTAGCGGTTAGTTGCTCGAGGGGAGCCCACAAAACCAGTTGTCCCAGGGCATAGTTTTGCCGACTTCCCTTGAGCGTTAAGCCCTGTTGTTCCAGTAATTTGGGTATGACACTGTCGGCGGACAAAAATATATCAAAGGGTGCCCCATGTTGGATTTGAGCATAAAGCACGCCTGTTGATGCACTGGAAAGCAAAATTGTCGCCTGGGGGTGTCGTTGTTGATCTTGTTGTGCAATACGCTCTAATGTTGGTTTAAAATTAGCGGCGACGGCTACCCTGACTTTTTGTTCCCCATGACCGGTGAACGTAAATCCCAATAGCAGCAAACTAAGCCATTTTATTGATCCCATTTATCCGCTGCTACTTTATCTTGTTGCTTGACACTGACCCAGGAGTCCCCTTGGTTAGTTATCTCTTTTTTCCAAAATGGCGCTCGAGTCTTTAAGTAATCCATTATAAACTCGCAAGCTGCAAAGGCATTTTGTCTATGGGACGAGGTCACGCCCACAAAGACAATTTGCTCACCGGGAGCCAACTGCCCCACCCTGTGCAAAATGCTGACCCGTCCAAGCTCCCATCTTTGCCGTGCTTCATGGACAATGTCATGCAATGCTTTTTCGGTCATCGCGGGATAATGTTCCAGAAAGAGACCGGATACCTGTGATTTTTGGTTAAAGTCTCTGACCAGACCGGTGAAGGTGACGATAGCCCCGTCAGCGGTATTTGCTTGGCGTAACTGCTGATAAAGAATCTGCATTTCGAAATCTGCCGTTTGCACTACTATGGCATTATCCATCATCCTAGCCTCCGGTCACGGGAGGGAAAAAAGCAACTTCATCGTTTTTTTCCAGTAGGGTATCGTCATTGGCCATAGTCTGGTTAACCGCAACCAACGTAACGGACGGCTCCAGCGAATCGCGCCACAGAGGGTCCTTATCTTGCAGCTCACGGCGTAATTCAAACACATTACTCACGGCTACATTAATTTGCAGTTTATCGGTTTGCAGGACTTCTCTTAATTGTCCAAAAAAAAGCACGTTCATATTAACCTCACTTGGCGGCGCCTATTTCAGGTGTCTGATCATAATACCAACTTCCCGTTTTACCACCGTGTTTTTCCAATACTTTAATACCCTCGATCCTCATGGCGGCATCAACGGCTTTACACATGTCAAAAAGGGTCAGGGCTGCCACAGAAACGGCTGTTAAGGCCTCCATTTCAACACCTGTTTGTCCGGCAAGTTTGCACATAGCCACGACGCGAACACTATTGTTACTCGCGACAGGCTCAAAATCTACTTGTACCTTGCTCAGCATCAGCGGATGACATAAGGGGATCAAATCACTGCATTTTTTAGCCGCTTGGATCCCGGCAATTCTGGCCACAGCGAATACATCCCCTTTGGCATGTGCACCCTGGGTTATTAACGTATAGGTCGCCAGCGTCATATGCACATAGCCTTCTGCTATGGCCGTGCGTTGGGTAACTGCTTTTTCGGTAACATCAACCATATTGGCCTGTCCCTGGTTATCTAGATGGGACAGCGTCTTTTGTTCGTTCATTGATTACCCCCTGGAGCTGCATTCACTTGCGTCAGTGGACTTCAAGTGCACAATAAAATTACACGGCTTGTGGGTGCTATCCAGTTGTTGCTGGAGTATGCCACTCCATGCTGTCTTGCAAGCGCCGGTGGAACCGGGCATGCAAAAAACGGCTGTGCCGTTTGCCATACCGGCTAACGCACGAGATTGTACTGTGGACGTACCTATTTCAGTGTATGAAATATACCTGAACAATTCACCGAAACCTTCTATCTGTTTATCAAATAACACCGACAACGCCTCGGGTGTTGTATCACGGGCAGTAAAGCCCGTCCCGCCGGTCACCAGTACCACTTGCACGTCCCGGGATGCGATCCATTTTGATACTATCGCTCTTAGCTGATATTTATCATCTACGACAATACACTTGTCAATAACCTGGTGACCGGCCAGCGTTGCGGCCTCAACTAAAAAAGCACCTGAGGTGTCAGTGTCTTCACCTCGCGTGTCTGATACGGTTAATACTGCAATTTTCAATACTTGTTTCGTTGTTGTTGCGTGCTTCGTCACGGTGATCCTGCCTAATAATTAAGGGGTGAACTTAAGTTGAGTGTTTTGAAAATCCGCCCATTGGTTTGGCTGATTAATATTGATAAATACGCCAGCGTCTTCACTGGCTGTGGGTATATCAAGCTGATGGGCAGCCAAATCGCCCATTAACAGAGCTTTAAGGGATGTATTTTCGCCTTTTGCCAGGGTGTGCTCCAGGTCATCAAATATGGTCTGTGAAAAGGGCAGATACAAGGGTAAGAACTGACGACCATAAAAGCTGGCTTTCCCCAGGGATTTACCATGTTCATATAGTGAGGTAAGGAGTGCGGGTGTGATCTTGGGCATATCCACAGGTAAAAATAACAAACCCGACGTAGATGGATACGTTTTATGACAATAAGCAAAAGCGCCGTGTATCCCAGACAAGGGACCGAGGTAAGGGTATTTATCAGCTACCATGGAGGGCAACTTATTGCTGCTGATAATGGTGGTATCAGCACCCGCTTGCATCAATGAAAGTCGTGCATGCTCAACCAGAGACAACCCAGAATCAGGATGGCGCAAAGTGGCTTTGTCAATTCCCATACGAGTTGATAACCCTCCGGCTAAGACAACCCCGACTAACATTTTTTTTGGCCTATACCCACCGTCATCTAGGATTAACCACCCAGCATGGCTAAGTGTTTGGTGGCACCTGTATAGCCATCGTGCAGAAAGTGCGTGGATTTTTTATCGGCTAATAAACTCACCAGTTCTTCTTGTAGACGTTGCTCAGAGTTATCCAGCAAAAATTGCCTGATATCCAGTCCATGCTCACTGAATAGACAAAGGTGTAATTTACCCACAGCTGAAATACGTAATCGATTGCACGTGGCGCAAAAATCTTTACTGTAGGGCATAATAAGCCCTATATTGCCTTGGTATTCATCGTGAGTGAATTCTTGCGCCGGACCCGCGGCTTTACCCTGCTCAATTTGCCGCCACCCGTTATCGAGCAAACGTTCTTTTATCGGTAGACCCGAGGTATGATTTTGGTCAAAAAAGACCTTATTATCTCCCGTCTGCATCAGTTCAATAAAACGCAGTGTGACTGGCGTGCCCTTTACCCAACGCAAAAAGCTATCGAGTTCATTTTGGTTAAAATGACGCATCAATACGGCATTGACCTTAACCTTGATCCCTAGCTCAAGAGCCAGCTCAATACCCTCAATAATAGTTCGTAACTTGTCATGCCCGGTAATAGCCGCAAACACCCGGGGATCCAGGCTATCAATACTGACATTTAATGACGTTAACCCAGCATCAACCCAACTACTAATTTGCTCTGGTAATTTGTAACCATTACAGGTAATAGCAACTTGCTCAATGCCTGGTGTACTGGCACAGGCTTGAATTATTTCAGGCAAATCTTTACGTAACGATGGTTCCCCACCGGTGATGCGGATTTTACTGGTACCAAGGTTGGCAAATGCCCGGGCGATTTTGCGAATTTCGTCAAGTTTGAGAAAGTCACGAGGTGTGTCGCATTGGTAACCATTAGGTAGGCAATACTCACAACTAAAATTACATACATCTGTTATGGACAGCCGCAAGTAATGGAAGCGGCGCCCAAATTTATCTTCTAACATATTACTAACACCTTTCCAAAATGAAGTGGCCACAAAATGTGGTACTTAGGGAGGCTGCGAGATTTCTCTTACAACCCTGGCGATATATATCGCGGCCAGCAAACCTTGTCATTAGGAGTTAGGTCTGAAAGCTCGGGGTTAATCCAGCGCTATTAATAACATAGTTTACCAAGCGATTCTATGTAACTGGTGAGTCGATATAGTAAAAAAAAACAACATCGTTTATACAACGGCTAAAAGCGGTTGATAAAAAGCAAATCAATGTCCCAAAGGTTGGTAAACTTAGAATATTTGCTTTGCATGCGTGTTGGGTTGGCACGTAAGTTGATACGGGTAGGTGTAGATTGATAAAAAATACGCAAGGCTGAGTGAATTTAGCCACACAGAATTGACATTTTTGCTGCAAAAACAGGCGTTTTAAGGAGTCTTATGCTAACTAAATTTACGACCAAACATAAGCTGGGTAATGAGTTTCTCTATACTGCAAAAAAATGGTACATACCTTTGGCAGAAGAACTGCATCAGCACCATAATGGTGCAAAAAAGACATTTTATGTTGGTCTTAATGGCAGCCAGGGATCGGGTAAATCAACATTAGCGGATTTTCTGAAGACCTATTTACAGGATAAATATAAACTAAATGTGATCGTCATGTCTCTGGATGACTTTTACCTGGATCAGTCGCGACGTTTGGCCCTGTCTATTAAAGTGCACCCCTTGTTTACAACTCGAGGCGTACCGGGCACTCACAACATTGCCCATGCCAAACAGTTATTGAGCAATCTAGGCAAGACTGGCGATGAGCTTGCCTTGCCTAAGTTTGATAAAGCCACTGATAATCCTAAACAGGAAAAATCATGGCCAACTACCCCAACACCTGTGGACATCGTCATCTTCGAAGGTTGGTGTTGGGGGGTGGAAGCCCAGGACGACGCTAGCCTGACTTTGCCAATTAACGAATTAGAACGTTGCGAAGATGAAACCGCTGTCTGGCGGCGGTATGTAAACCGCCAGTTAGCCACACGCTATCAACCTTTGTATCCGCTGATGGATTTCTGGATCATGCTAAAAGCCCCCTCTTTTGAAGATGTATATGCCTGGCGTCTTGAGCAAGAGCAAAAATTAATTGCCGCCACAGACGATCATGACGAAGGATTAATGAGCCCTCAGCAAATTTCCCGTTTTATCCAATACTATCAACGCCTCACGGAGCACAGTTTACATACCCTCGCTGACAAATGTGATCGGGTGTTTGAACTCGACTCAGCACGGCATATCGTCAGGGCAAAAAGCAGGCGTGACTATGCTTGAACAACGACTTGTTTTTACTGATATGGATGGCACGCTGATGGATCACTATTCTTATAGCTATGAAGCCGCCATCCCCATGCTTGAAAAACTTAAACGCTTAGGTATTCCGGTGATCCCTACGACCAGTAAAACCTTTGCAGAATTAATCGTATTGCGCAAAGAAATTGGCTTGCCTGGCCCCTTTATTACGGAAAATGGTGCTGCAGTATTTATCCCCAAAGACTTCTTCCCTAACCAACCCGGCGACACAAAATCTGTTGGCGATTATTGGTTGAAAGAATTTACCTTGGGCAAAGAACATTGGCTTGGGATTTTACAACAAGGTGTCGCGCAATTAGGTGGCGCGCAATTCGCTGATTTATTTCAACAATTTTCTCAGATGACAACGGCTCAAATTTGCCTGGCGACAGGTTTGGACAGCCCTGCGGCCAAGCGTGCTGCGCAACGCCAATATGGGGAGCCGGTTCTGTGGCTGGGGGGAGAGAAAGAGCGTACGCAATTTATCCAAACACTGACTAAACTCGGTGCGAGTCCCGTTGAGGGAGGACGTTTTATTCATGTTTGCGGAAACTGTGACAAAGGCACCGCTTTAAACTGGTTAGTCGATGAGTTTAGTCGCCAACATCCGGATAGTACCTGTGTATCCATCGCTTTGGGTGACAGTAAAAATGATATTGCTATGCTCGAAGCGGCCACTATTGCCGTACGTATTTTATCTCCCAGTAACCCTTTACCTCAGGTTAATCGTACACACAACCTTTATACCAGCACGCATGCCGGGCCTACGGGTTGGCATGAATGTTTGACTCAAATACTCGCTACCTCTATTAAGGAATGATCATGGCTGACTTTTATCAAAACGGTATAGTAACGACATTACATAACTTATCTGAACGTTCTGTCGAAGATCTAGAAACGGAACTAGTCGGGTTCTCGAAAAGGAGACCCATGGCGCTAATTTTACCGTCGTTGTATTCAGAACTTGAAGGCACCGCCCTGCCCCATATAATCGATGAAATTACCAAGGTACCCTACCTATCACAAATCGTCATTGGGCTCGATAGAGCGGACAAAGAGCAATACAAACATGCCTTATCTTTTTTTGGGGAATTACCCCAGGATCATCGCATCTTATGGAACGACGGCCCTCGTTTACAGGCTCTGGATGCAGAATTGTCAGCGCTGGGCCTGGCACCCAAAGAGTTAGGTAAAGGGCGGAATGTCTGGTATTGCATGGGATACATTTTGGCCACAGGAAAAGCTGAATCCGTTGCATTGCATGATTGCGATATCCTCACTTACGATCGTAGTCTACTGGCTCGGCTGATTTATCCTGTGGCAAACCCTCAATTTAATTACGAATTTTGTAAGGGCTATTATGCCCGAGTCGCGGATGGAAAAATTAATGGCCGGGTATCACGTTTACTGGTAACGCCTATGCTTAGAGCATTGAAACGGGTTATAGGCAATACTTCTTATCTGGAATTTATGGACAGCTTTCGCTATCCCTTAGCAGGAGAGTTTTCATTCAGACGAGATGTATTAAACGATATTCGCATTCCCAGTGATTGGGGGCTGGAGATAGGCGTATTATCAGAAATGCATCGTAATTATTCCAGCAACCGCCTATGCCAGGCTGACATTGCTAAGACCTATGATCATAAACATCAGGACTTATCTGCTGACAATGATCAAGGGGGCTTATCAAAAATGTCTATCGATATTACCAAAGCCCTTTTTAGAAAGCTGGCAACCCAGGGAGAAACCTTTAATACCGAGCGATTCCGTTCGATAAAGGCCACCTATTATCGTATCGCGCTGGATTTTGTCGAAACCTATCACAATGATGCCATTATGAATGGATTAGAGCTGGATATACACAGTGAGGAAAAAGCGGTTGAGTTATTTGCGCACAATATTATGAAAGCAGGAGAAAGCTTTCTGGATAACCCCATGGAAACGCCCTTTATACCTAGTTGGAATCGAGTTGTTAGTGCTATGCCCAATGTACTGGATAGACTGAAAACGGCAGTCGAAGAAGACTATAACGAAAACAAGATCTAAATTGATAGAACAAGTCTTAAAACTTATGCCAATGGTGGGAATATGTTAAGTGTATACGAAAAACTGACCGAGCGGGTTGAACATCACCTTAGTGTGATATACAGCGACGTTGAGTTATCCCAAAGTTACCAGCAAGTCAGCAACAGGTTACTCGCCACTATGCGCTTGCTCAATGAGGAACATCTGCACCCCCCTGTGCCTCATCATAATAACTGGACACAAGAAGATATAGTGTTGATAACCTATGGCGATTCTATTGAGGAGGAAGGGGTAAAGCCCCTGCAAACCTTGTATCGCTTTTTAACACAACACTGTGAATCGACTTTCAATAGCGTCCATATTTTGCCTTTTTTCCCCTATAGTTCTGACGATGGATTTTCGGTTATCGATTATTCCAGCGTTAATGAATCATTGGGTGATTGGCAAGATATTGGTCGTATTGCTACGGATTTTCGCGTGATGTCTGATCTGGTGATTAATCATTGTTCGGCGCGCAGTGCCTGGTTTGCCAACTTTGTAAAAGGTGAAGGTCCCGGCAGCGACTTTTTCTTCACTACCAGTCCAGGTGATGATTTATCCCAAGTGGTCCGCCCACGGACCTCACCCTTGTTACGGGAGACCGAAACGGCCAAAGGTATGCAACATGTGTGGTGCACATTCAGTCATGACCAAGTAGATTTTGACTTTAGAAATCCTGACGTTCTGGACACCTTTGTGTCTATTATTCGCCAGTATTTGGATAGCGGCATCAGGCTACTTCGTCTTGATGCGGTGGCTTTTTTATGGAAGAAAATCGGTACCAGCTGTATTAATCTCGAACAAACCCACGAGGTTGTGCGCTTATTGCGCACCTTGATTGAACATGCCCAGGCGGATGTCATCATCATAACTGAAACCAATATTCCTAACCGGGAAAATCTTGCGTACCTTGGAAACGCCAATGAAGCCCATGCAATCTATAATTTTTCATTGCCTCCGCTGTTGGTCAACAGTTTAATCACCGGCAACTGCCATTACCTGAAATCTTGGTTGATGAGTATGCCACCAGCCCAAAATGGTACCACTTATTTTAATTTTATCGCCTCCCATGATGGCATTGGCCTGCGTCCCGCTGAAGGTCTGCTAGACGACGACGAACTGACTGTGCTGGTTAACACGATGCAAAATTTTGGTGGCCGGGTTTCTTGGCGTGCATCAGACAAAGGCCAACAAAAAGCTTATGAAATAAATATAGCGCTTATTGACGCCTTGCAAGGGACGGTTAAAGGCCCAGACAAGTGGGGTCTGCAACGATTTATCTGTGCCCACGCCATTATGTTGGGATTAGAAGGGATCCCGGGGATTTATATACATAGCTTATTGGGTACAGGTAATGATTATGAACGGGTAAAAAATACCAGCCAAAACCGCTCTATTAATCGCCACAAATGGGACTATGCCCAGTTAGACGATCAATTAGCCTCCCCCTCTTCCCAACACGCTAAAGCCTTACAAAAAATCAATGAATTAATAGCGATACGTAAACAACAAAAAGCCTTTCACCCCAGCGCTACCCAGTTCACTTTGCAATTGGGTGAACAGATTTTTGGGTTTTGGCGGCAAAGTATCGATCGCCGCCAGAGTATATTTTGTATTAGTAATGTTAGTGATCAACCGCAGAATATTCGGCTCACCGATATTAATTTAATTGGTTCTGATAAATGGCTAGATTTACTCAGCCAAAAAGAAATAAATGCAGACGATTTAACCATCGATATTTATCCTTATCAAACAATGTGGATCAGTAATATTCGTCAATAACACACTCAACCACATCCCTTGGACATGGACGTCGACCTATTTTTTGATCAAACAGCCTATCATCCAAAATTTGCATTACATTAATGCTTTGATTGATCAGCACCGTACAGTAAAGGAGGCACCGTTAGGGTGAAAATAGTGTCGTCACTGTGAGTAACACTTAACGAGTTACCAGCGGCCAATCAGTTTTCCCATAGTATCATTATCCTCAAGACGCTGATGAGCCAAGGAAATATCCTCAGGGGGATAAACGGTATCTATAGTAGGCACAAGTTGGGTCAGTTCAAAACCACTGTAAAAGCGGGTAGCAAATTGCTTAATTAATGCCTGTTTGTATTGCTTTGATCTGTTTCGCAACGTTGAGCCTTTAATGGTGGCCCTTTTAGCCAACAGCAAGCCCATGTCCAACTTATCGGCAAAACGTCCCGCAAGCATAGCCAGATAGACTATATGTCCATCCATATTGAGTACTTTTAAATTACGATTCAGATAATCGCCGGCAACAAAGTCAATTATCACATCATAGCCAGCGCCCTGTTGAGCGATACATGTCGCGAAATCTTGCTGTTTATAATTAATCAGCAAGTCGGCCCCTGACTGATGGCATTTACGCAATTTAACCGCACTGGAGGCAGTCACGGCCACATGACAATCAACAGCCTTGGCTAATTGAATTGCCGCCAGGCCTACTGCACTGGCACCGGCATGTATCAACACCCTTTGATGGGGTTGCATTTCCCCCACTTTAAACAGGCTCTGATAAGCCGTTAAGTAAACCTCAGCGATACCTGCGGCTTCAACCATGGACATATTTTTCGGTACCGGCAGCAAATGCTCGGCATCGACGGCTACATATTCGCCGTACCCGCCTCCAGCGACTAAACCAAATACCTTATCGTCAAGTTTCCAACGGCAAACCGTGGGATTATGACTGTCGTTATCAGGTCTGATAGCCACCACTTTTCCGGCCACCTCCAGGCCCAAAATAAGACTTTCTCCTTTAGGCGGTGGATATTTACCCAGGCGTTGCAACGTGTCTGCCCGGTTAATCCCAAACGCTTCAACTTTTATCAGTACTTGGCCATGCTCTAAGGTAGGTTTTGCTGTAGTATTGATAAAAAGTTTGTCGGCAGCGCCACCTTCCTGGTAATCAATAAATTGCATCGTTTCTCCCCTGTTAAGGATGAATGGGTAAGTAATATTGTTACCATTGAAGTCTCGCCAGTAACAGATATTTTGCTTATTTATTAGTATTTTGGAAAACACTACATTATGTCATCGAGCGTCATACTACACCCCGGGCGAGAAAAGTCCTTACTTCGCCGTCACCCCTGGATTTTTGCCAGCGCCATAGCTGAAACAAAGGGAAGAATGAATTTAGGCGACACCGTCGATATTTACAGTCATGAAAATACCTGGCTAGCGCGAGCTGCATGGTCTCCCCACTCGCAAATTCAGCTTAGAGTATGGACGTTCGATCAAAAAGAAAGCATAGACAACGGCTTTTTCCAACGACGTATCGCCACAGCTTACACGTCACGAGAAGAGGTGATCGACCGTCATGGCTTGTCCGGTTATCGTTTAATTGCCGCAGAATCAGATGGTCTGCCCGGCATAACCATAGATGTTTACGACAAGGTTCTGGTTTGCCAGTTGCTGTCAGCGGGCGGTGAAAGACACCGGGATAAAATAGTCTGGGCGCTGCAAAAACAGTTTACAGATTACGCTATTTACGAACGCAGTGATGTTGCTGTACGTAAAAAAGAAGGCCTGGAGGAAATCACCCAGGTACTAGCAGGTGAGGTGCCCGACGAAATAGTGATTGAAGAAAATGGCATTAAAATCATTGTTAATGTCAAAAAAGGACACAAAACGGGCTTTTATCTGGACCAACGGGATAATCGAGCCATCGCGGCCCTTTATGCCAAAGATCGGGATATACTGAATTGCTTTTGTTACACCGGAACCTTTGGTAGCTATGCACTAGCGGCTGGCGCAAAAAGCGTAACTAATATTGATGTATCTGATCTGGCTCTACAAACAGCCAGACGTAATGTGGAAATTAATGGTCTGGATGTCAGTAAATGTGACTTTGTGAATCAAGATGTGTTTCAGGCGTTGCGTGATTATAAAGCTCAGGGCAGATATTTTTCGCAGATAATTCTCGATCCACCAAAATTTGTAGACTCCAAGGCATCCCTCAACCGAGCTTGTCGCGGATATAAAGACATTAATATGGTGGCGATGCAAATAATGGAACCCGGTGGTATTTTAATCACCTTTAGTTGCTCAGGCCTGATGCCTTTTGATCTATTTCAAAAAGTTGTGGCTGATGCCGCTTTAGATGCCGGACGAGAAGTGCAGATAATTCACCGCCTGAGTCAAGCACCCGATCACCCCGTAGCCACTAATTATCCCGAAGGATTTTATTTAAAGGGTCTGGTCTGTAAGGTACTGTAATTTAAGAGATATAAGTTTTATCAACTATATCGAGCAAACCCCGTGAGCAGAGCGAAGTCTCGGGGTAGTTCGCAATAGCATTAATTCATTTCTGTCATTTCAACCCCTATAGTACAGCTCTTATCCGCCCCCCGTTGAGAGCGTACAACCCTGGCTTTGGCGGATAATGACGGAATTTGGCCATTGGTAGACTCGATAAATACATCCACCATGGTCCCGGTTTCCACCGATTCATCCTCGACTTCAAACGACATACCCACTGCACTTATGTCCTTACAAATCGCCGCTAAGGTTCGACTCGATTCCTGATCATGCACCACTATCTGGCAACCTGAATTGATCATCATGCGAAAAAAATTCCGTTTGTCGTTATAGCCTAACATCAAAAAACCTCTTCATTAATTGCTGTCTGCATCTTGTTTATAGGATGCGGGGAAACTAAAGTCAACGGGCATGATTTTCTCCTGACTCTATTGCAGCTGATTTATAATACGTTTAGAAGATATGGGCATGGCTGTTCCCAGTTGTTGAGCATAAAATGACACCCTAAGTTCTTCAATCATCCAGCGCACTTCGGTCAATTCCTGGGGAATAGCCACACCCGCTGCAATTTTTTGTAAGCGACTAGAATAGGCGTGTTGAACTTTCTCGATATTTAACTGATGAAGCCTGTCTTTGGTAGGATCTATGGGTAATTTATCTAACCTACGGACTATTCCCTCAATGTAGCGTTGCCAATCGTCTAACTTGCTAACACCAATATCACTGACAAAACCGATAAAAACCAAACTGTCAAGGTGCTGTTTTATGTCCCCGTAGGCACTGATCATGGCCAGAGGGACATTGCCTTTCATTTTTTTCTTAATATAATGGGCTTTGGTCAGCCCCTTCTCAACTTTTTTCGCAATATCAAGTACTTGCTCATTAATCTCTGCCCTTACATAATCACAACAGGCTTGAAAATTAAGCTTGTCACGCACACTCACCTGATGTTTAGCGCAGTACTGGCTGATTAGAAAATCAATGCCAGCGTTAATGCAATCATCAATCAAGGCCGCAACCTTGCCAAAGGGATTAAAATATAAACCCAACTTGGCTTTATTAGGCAACTTATCTTGTAAGTACTTAACCGGCGAGGGAATACTGAGTAGAATAAGCTGACGCAGCCCTTGTTGATGTGCCTCTTTAGCTAAATGGGGTTGGTCAAATAACTTGATGGCGACAGAGGATTTTTCTGCCACCAATGCTGGGTAGGCCTTAATATCAAAACCTGCCTGTTTACTGACAAATTCTTCCGGTAGCTTGTCAAAACTCCACTCGGTTAACCCTTTTTGTTCCAATTCAGGGGTTGCCACTTGTCGCAGGTTTTGTTTAACCTTGCCTTGTAATCCATGTTGTAACTCGTGTAGATCACGGCCTTCTTTTAACAACGTGTTGTGCTCATCAACCACTTTAAAATTAAAGCGTAAATGGGGAGGCAAGTTATGGACTTGCCATTCATCAGGTTGTACCTCTACCCCCGTCATTCGCTTGAGTTTTAGGCTCAGAGCATCAAGAAACACCACGGGTTGCTGCTTGGTGTCCACCGGAGAAATATCCGCTAAACAGGCGTCAGCATAATTTGGGGCAGGCACAAAATTGCGTCTTAATTTTTTAGGTAACGATTTGATTAAGCTTATGATGAGTTCCCTGCGCAAGCCTGGAACCAGCCAATCGAAACCGACATTATGCAGTTGGTTAAGTAATGACAGGGGGATCAGTAAACTTACGCCATCGTCGCCATCGGTGGGTTCAAAGTGATAATGCAATGGCAGTTTGATATTACCCTGTTGCCATACTTCAGGGAAATTTTGACTATTGGCATGTTCGGTACTATTTTTACGTAAAAAATCAGCATCGAAATTTAATAACGTTGGCTCAGCTAACACCGCTTTTTGCCACCATTTTTTAAAACTGGCTTCGCTGCATATGTGACTGGGAATGCGTTCAAAGTAAAAACTCATTAAGGTTTCTTCATCGACCAAAATATCCCGGCGCCTGGTTTTATCTTCCAGAGCCTGCACCTCTTCCACTGCCTGGTGATTTAAGTGCAAAAAAGGATAATTTAGCTTGGTGTCATTGTTCACTAATGCTTCACGTATAAAGAGTTCCCTGCATACCACAGGATCGATTTGACTGTAGGTTCTGCGACGCTCGGCGGCCAATACCAGCCCATAAAGTGTGACTTTCTCTAGGGCTTGTACCACACCTTGCTTTTTTGACCAGTGAGGCTCGCTATAACTGCGTTTGAGCAAATGCTCAGCAAGAGATTCAAGCCACTCAGGCTCGATTTTCGCCGCCATACGCCCATATAGACGTGATGTATCCACCAGTTCGGCTACCATTACCCATTTGGGATTGGCTTTAGCCAGACCTGAACCAGGAAAGATCATAAAACGACTATTGCGAGCCCCCAGATATTCCCGTTCTTTATCCTTAAAACCCGAGTGGGATAACAGGCCAGCCGCCATAGCCTGATGAATAGCCTGGTAGTTAGCGTCTTCATTACTTAATCGTAAGCCCAGTTCTGCAATAGATTTTTTCAACTGGCTGACAATATCTTGCCATTCACGCATACGTAAATGATTAATAAAATGCTGTTTACACCATTTACGCAACTGACTATTGGTTAACGCTTGCTGTTGTTGACGAAATCCCTGCCACAACATAACCAGGCCCAAAAAGTCCGACTCTTTGCTGGCAAATTGCTGATGTTTTTCGTCTGCAGCCTGTCTTTTATCCTGGGGTCTTTCCCTGGGATCTTGAATGCTCAGGCCTGCAGCAATGATCAAGACTTCCCTCAGGCTATTTAGCTTGGCAGCTTCAATGATCATACGGGCATATCGTGGATCAATAGGCAACCTGGCCATCTGTCTGCCAAGGGCGGTTAATTTTAAGCGACTGGCATTTTTTTCAACACCACCCAGCTCTTCAAGCAGGGTAAAGCCATCATTGATATTCCGTGAATCCGGCATTTGTACAAAGGGAAATTGATCTATTTTACCCAACCCCAACGCCAGCATTTGTAAAATAACCGATGCCAGGTTGGTACGCAGGATCTCCGGATCGGTAAATTCATCGCGATTGTTGAAATCCAGCTCACTATATAAGCGGATACAAATACCCTCGGATACCCGGCCACAGCGCCCTGATCTTTGATTAGCTGACGCTTGAGAAATGGCTTCGATAGGTAAACGCTGTACTTTACTGCGCACACTGTACCTGGAAATCCGAGCCGTTCCGGGATCAATTACATATTTTATTCCGGGCACGGTCAGTGAGGTTTCTGCCACATTTGTGGCCAGCACTATACGTCTGCCTGTATGGGACTGAAATATCCTATTTTGCTCCGCCGCCGACAAGCGTGCATACAAGGGCACGACCTCTGTATGCCTGAATTGCTGGCGATCCAGCGCTTCAGCGGTATCACGAATATCCCGTTCGCCGCTAAGAAAAATAAGAATATCGCCGTTACTATGCTGGCCCAGCTCATTAACCGCATCAATAATGGCCTGGGTCTGATCAGCGTCATTATCAGCAGATGACTCGCCTAAAGGTCTATAACGTACCTCAACCGGAAAATTTCGGCCACTGACCTGTATTATAGGGGCATTATCGAAATGTGACGAAAAACGCTGAGGGTCAATGGTCGCTGAAGTAATGATCAGCTTTAAATCTGGCCGTTTGGGCAACAACTGCTTCAAATAACCCAGAATAAAATCGATATTCAGACTGCGTTCGTGTGCTTCATCTATGATGATGGTGTCATAGCGACTTAAAAACTTGTCCTGCTGGATTTCAGCCAGTAATATACCATCTGTCATCAACTTGATGTAAGTGCGTTCACTGACCTGGTCCGAGAAGCGGATCTTAAATCCCACCTGCTCACCAAGCTGGGTGTTAAGCTCCTCGGCAATTCGGTTGGCGACACTGCGAGCGGCCAAACGTCTGGGTTGAGTGTGACCAATTAAACCTTGTACACCTCGTCCAAGCTCGATACATATCTTGGGGATTTGAGTGGTTTTACCTGAGCCCGTCTCACCGGCAATGATCACCACCTGATTGTTTTTAATGGCCTGGGCGATATCCTCTTTTTGCTCAGAAACCGGTAAAGGGGGATAACTGACAATAGGCCGCTGGGCCAAACGACGTTCACTGGTGTCACAGGATCGACGAATATCGGCATTAAGCTTGGTTAGAAAGCTGACCTTTTTCTCATCATCCAGACTTCGGTATTGGTGCATTCGTCTGCTCAAGCGAAAACGGTCAGCCAACATGCATGAAAGAAGAAGAGGCGCTAACTCGCCAATGGTTAAATCTGGGCTATCTACACTATGATCTGGAGGCAATAAATTCTACTCTAAATAGGTACGGGCAAATCTTGGTGGAGATCCTAGAAGAATGAGAATTTAAATACTAGTGCCACATGCTAATTAAGTCACTTAACAGCAATAGGGTAAGCGTCCCGCAAGTGTATATCTATCGCTTTGAGTATTGCCGTACGGTTCATTGTGCCCAATAAATAGCCATCGTCATCTACTACAGGATAAATTTTTGGTTTATTCACTGACATCTGCTCTGCCAATTCTATAACAGACATATACGACTTTATCGAGACCACATCGCTGCGCATGATATCTTTTACCCGGCATACCTGTTCCCGGTAGTAGCTCGATTCCAACATGCGCACCAAACAATCTTGTTCAGATAAAAAACCGACTACTTTATTTTGTTCGTTGATAACCGGTCCACCTGTTTGTTGAACGTGTAGCAGCTTTTCTACGGCTTCAGCAACTGACATTTCAAGGTGAAAGGTAACGGGACGACGATTCATATGATCGCTAACGCGTAATGATTCCATAAATACTCCGTTGGTAAACAATAAAAATGTTAACGTAAAGTTAATAACCTAAAGATAAGCATAAGTCTCGACTTTTCATAGCATTATTATTGAAATAACACGGATAATTAGCATTAATTCGACTAAATGGCCTGGGGCAATAACAATTATAAGATAATTTCCGCCACTGCTATTGCTCCTCATTAGCTCAGTTACTAATGTTTGCCCGTTATTTCATACATACCCTTATTTACGGCCATCAGCGCGCCTTCAATATATCCCGCTTCAAATTGAGCGAATTCACTACCTATTAGATGTACATTAAGGGTCGACAATTCTGCTTGATAGTGATCCAGATTAAACGAAGCATGGCGTGGAGATTCACCCATATCCTCGGCCGTGGCCACCCAGGGATCCTGGGACCAATCGACTAAATAGCAGCCTTGAGGGGTTAAGGCTTCCTGACCAAATATAGCCACTAACTGTTGCTGACATTTAGCTATTATTTGCTCATCGCTCATTTGGTTTCGTATTGACACAGGCAGGCCAATAAAACCAAATAAAGCAAAGCCTTCATCATCACCCGCAGTGGCATCGTGTATCTCTACCATAGGGCCAACCCGGCTGAAAGCCTGACCTGACAGCCCTGTCTCACGCCAAAATGGGGTTTTGTACACCGCGACAAATTTCGCCTGAGCTGACATCCAGGTTTGTTGACGACTAAGATCATCGATTACAGGTTGAGAAATCCATTTATGAGGCGTTAAGTACTTCACAATCATTCTTGGAGGCAGGGCAAGTAATAATTGCTCACCGTTAAATTGTTGCTCACAACCCTTATTATTCGCCTTCACCAGCCATTTATCCCCTACTCGGCTGACACTCGTCACAGGATGGTTGGTTTTTAGCTGTTGAGGCTGCAATTGATCGCTCAATCCCGCGATCAGTTTTTGCATTCCCCCATGCACACGGTACGAGCGCATACTGCCACTACCATATGCACGATGCACAGGCTGGTTAATATCTTGTTGGTAAAGTACATCGCCCTGACAATATTGCTCAAAGTACTTAACCTCAAGCTGTGTTAATAAGCCCAGTATCCGTTGTTGATGGGGCCAAATCCACGTTGGCCCCAGATCAACCGCTAATTTTGCATTATCCATAGTAGGTTTACTGGATATTCTGCCACCAAGAATTGACTTGGCCTCAAGTAATAGGTAGGGAATACCTTGTTGTTGTAAACACCAGGCTGCATAAAGGCCGGCGAGCCCACCACCAATAATCAAGACTTTATTGTGACTCATGAACTTGACTCCAAATGCCCGTATTTGATTAATAACTGACTGTTTTTTTGAGCCTTTAACGGGCCTTTGGTATTAGGGGGAAGCCGAAGCCAATGACCTTGCAGGTAGCGACGTTCGTCACAGCATAGTTCGCCCGATAACAGCAATATCTCGACGCCCTTTTTGAGCCACTGCTCAGGTAAGATACAAGTCTCACTGGTATAGACCATTTCTACCGTTTCATAGCCATCAAATAACACTTTTGTGTACCATTGATCATTACTCACATCAGCCAGTTTTTGCAGCTCGTCAATAACAATGTTTTGTTGGTCGTATGGGGAAAATTGCTGCAATTTAACCCATATCAGACAGCCTTCACGGCTAAACGGTTGATGGGAGGACCCTGGCGGATTTCGCACATAGGTGCCAGCCGGGTAATCACCCCGCTCATCAGAAAATATCCCCGCCAGAACAAAAAACTCTTCACCTTTGGGATGTTCATGGGGGGCGAACCGACTATTTGCTGCGTAGGCTACTATGCTGGTGGCGCGGATCGTTTTTTCGCCACCTTCACGCTCCAACATCAGGCGCTTTACGCCTTTAGCCGGAGATGGCAGCCACCCCGCTTTACCCAGATCAAGGGAAGCGGATTGTGCCAGATTGTGGTTGAGCTGCATGTGTTCAACTGGCATATGCTCCAGGTCAACTTCCTGGCTTTGCTCGTAAAGTTGTTGCCAGAATAGTGTTTTGTTGTTCATCATCGACTCCTGTTAACTTGTGGCTCTGTTCCATATGACTATTTTTATTCTCGCAAATTATTAAATATCAACATTCATAGCCAATATTTTTTCACGTTGAAACTAGCTATAAATTTTTATGAAATAATGAGTTAATACCGTTGATAAAATTCACCAACAGCCAAATGAGCATAACCCGCCTTCAGCGCTTGGTTGATTGATTTTAATACTTTGTATCAATTGGATAGCATTAGCGGCAAACGTCACCTCGTGCTGCAATCTTACCCAGGCTAGGGAGGTATTGTGATCACGTCTCTATTGAGACGCTCGCCTTGCCAAAGCACAGTGTAACTAAGTACCAGAGAAAAAATATCCTGAAAGAATTACCTATAAAACCCTTTCTCTATCAACTCATAAAACTCACGTCAGGAACGTTAATTTGCAAACATCAAACAATACCCTTGAATCACGACTTAGCTGGTCACTGCTGGCACTGCGCCTAACTATATTTATTGTTATGGCGGTCTGGACGCTGGATAAATTTGTCAATCCACAACACAGTGCAGGAATTTTCGAGCATTTCTACGGTATTAGCAATGTCTCAGAGATATTGACTTACGGGTTAGGGTTACTGCAGGCATTATTGATCATTGCCTTTGTGCTGGGTTACGCGAAGCGTATCAGTTATGGTTTGGTATTTATGCTGCACGGCGCATCTACGCTATCCTCATTCCCTCAGTATATAGATGCCTTTAATAATTTACTGTTTTTCGCAGCATGGCCCATGTGGGGAGCATGTTTCGCGCTCTACCTTTTAAGGGATGGAGATACACGCTTTACCGTGACAAAATAATGTACAGACAAAAGGCGTGACTATTCACGGATGTTAAAATTTAACATGCCTATGCAGATTATTCAGGGCTGGCTATATACCCCATGGTGTGAAAAAAAATAATGTACCACCGAGGGCACGGTGTAAGCATATCTAAAATCATCCTATTTTAAAAATGATTAACGCTGTGCTCTTGGTACCCTGTGTGTGGTCACCCAATCACACAGATTGCTACTAGCCCAGCCTGAGTGAAATGCAGAGGCATGAAACTTCATTAGATGATCGTCTGTATAAGGTTATGCTCTTTACACGTTAGCGGCTCACGTGAGCAGACAACATTATAATACCAATCCGTATTAATAAGTACCCACTGAGAATACGTCCAGCGGTTTGAGCAAGGCGTCGTTATGCAGGAATAGTTATTTTCTTTCAAAGAGCGATATCGCAGATAAAATACGCTGGTGCATTGCCTTTGGGCGAATTGTAAATGGGCTTACTGTGCGTTGCTCGAATTCGAAAGAGCACCACTATTACTTCATTCAAGCGCCTTGATTAAGCCCATGTCAATTCTCGCCCAGCGTCATTTACTAACACGGATTGGTATAAGACGTTATCTATGAGCGTAACGGTGTTATCAGATACATACCCAAGTGACTACCAAACAAAGTATTCGAACGTTTATTCCAGTAACCCTCTGACGATTTACCGTTTGCCTTTAGCTAACAACCCCATTTATTGGCCAGGTTTACGCGTTAACGCAACGCGGTCAACTAGACTTGATTATTCGATTGTAGAGGCTGTTACTTTACCCATTAAGGTCCTTAGTTTAGTATCTGCTGGCGCCGTAGCATGCAACGCTTAATTCTAGTGTTAAAAAACCGGCATTTTTTATCGATATCGCCAACCTGAAAATGACCAAAAGTGATGAATAGTGGCACTTGACTCTTACCCATTTCAGGTAAATAAAGGTATCTTCAATAGGAATTAATCATTAATGAGTAGCATGGAAAAGGGCACAATTTACTGGCATGACTTTGAAACATGGGGAGTCAATCCGCAAAAAGATCACCCTTGCCAGTTTGCCGGCATCCGCACCGATCTCGATTTAAATATTATCTCTGAACCCCTGATGATCTACAGTCGTATTGCAAATGATTATTTGCCTCATCCACAGGCATGTTTAGTCACGGGTATTACACCACAACAGAGCTTGCGTAAAGGCCTGGTCGAAGCCGAGTTTATTGAGCAAATTCATCAACAGTTTATGCGGCCAAATACCTGTGTTGTCGGGTACAATAATTTACGTTTTGATGATGAAGTAACACGGTACACATTATACCGTAATTTTTATGATCCCTATGCACGGGAATGGCAAAATGGCAACAGTCGCTGGGATATTATCGATATGGTCCGAGCCTGCTATGCCCTGAGGCCAGAGGGTATTAATTGGCCAGAAAATGATGAGGGTTTGCCCAGTTTTAAGCTACAGGATTTAACCCAGGCTAATGCAATTGAACATGCCGCTGCCCATGATGCTATGTCTGATGTCTACGGGACTATTGGGTTGGCTAAACTGGTTAAGCAGGCACAACCTAAATTATACGACTTTCTCTTTACCCTGCGGTTAAAGAAAAATGTTGCTAAACTTATCGACTGTGAAAATATCACCCCGCTGGTGCATATATCTTCCAAGATATCCGCCACCCATGGCTGTTGTACTTGGGTAGCCCCCATTTGCTTTCATCCTGATAATAAAAATGCCCTTATCGTATTGAACTTGGCACTTTCACCTGAGCCGCTGTTTGAGCTTAGTGTGGAGGAAATCATTGCCAAACTTTATACGCCGAATCATTTGCTGGAACAGGGCGAACAACGCTTACCCATCAAGTTGATCCATTTGAATAAAAGTCCGGTATTGGCACCTGCTAAAGTATTGACTGAACAAAACGCAGAACGCTTAGGCATAAACCGTCAATTATGTTTAGACAACTTGAAAAAGATCAAAGCCCATCAGCCCCTTAAAACTAAATTACGTGAAGTTTATGCCCATCCCGGTGATCGCGAGCCTTTGGATGCAGACTACGCCTTGTATTCAGGCGGTTTTTTTAACGATCACGACAAACAATTAATGGACAAGGTCAGGCAAAGCAATGGGGATCAATTAACCGAATTATCTTTACCTTTTAGTGATCCCAGGCTAAGCACTTTGCTGTTTCGTTATAAAGCACGGAACTATCCGCACACGTTAAATGCTCATGAATTAGACCAGTGGCAAAACCACAGACAATTTAGATTAATGGATCCTGGATCCCCCGCCAGTATAAAAGTACCCGAATACCTGCAAACCCTAGAAGATTTAGGTCAACAGCATCAATCAAATCCAGATAAATTATTGATTTTAAATGAGTTATATAAATATGCGAGTAACCTTTAATGACTCTGCAGATTTTTTTATACATTTGGGCTTTATACAATTAGTAATTGACCGATAATACTATTGTCAGGTTACTGATTCAGTAACCTGTGCTCTCAATGGTTCATATTTTAATTAAATTGTCAGGTGGTTTACGTGGATGGAATAGCCCTAAAAGTTGATAAAGATGACGTAAAGTTAAACCTGTTTATTTCCCCGGCAGAGGTTAAAGGTAAACTGGATATCAAGCTTTTACATCAGCACATCAACCAAAGTGTATTCTGCGATTTTTATATTTTTGACAATGTTGTATTAAACGCTATCACCAGTTTCCAAAATGCATTAAAAAATCAATCAACCGATATTGTAATGGCATGCATTGGTGAGCGCCGCCAATCAACCATAAAATGCAACATTGAAGAAGGGAAATTGGCCGCTACCTTGACCATTACCAAAGGTTTTGGGGGAAAGCCTTTGGGGTTAGCTGATCTGTTAAATTGCACTCACGAAGCAGGCATAGTGAGAGGTATCGGGGAAAAATGTCTGGTCAGCCTCTATGATCAATACACTGATGCTAAATCAGGGGAAGAAGTATGCGCCCAAATAGCCAAAGGGCTGCCGGCAAAAACAGGACATTCATCCAAGTTAAAACCCCTGGTGCAAAATGCCCTTGACCGTGTATTGCGGCCTCAACCTTCAGATAATGGTCGGGTCGATATGCGTAATTTAGGGGATATTAGCTGTGTCACAATAGGCACAGAATTATTAAGGCGCACGTCTCCCTCCAATGGCCGTGCCGGCTATACCGTCACGGGTGAAACTATAAATGCTAAACCAGGAGAATGGCTGACATTCAAGCCGGGTGAGGGTACTGCGATCAGCGATAAGGATGAAAACCTGTTGCTGGCGGAAATTTCAGGGATGCCTAAGTTTCAAGATCAAAAAATGTCGGTGGATGACACGTATATTTGTAAAGGGGTTAATGTTGGCACCGGCAACGTAAATTACGAAGGTGCGGTTTTGGTTAATGGTGATGTAACTGAAAAAATGGAAATTATCGCTACAGGTGATGTTACCGTCAATGGTTTTGTCGAATCCGCCACCATTATATCAGGTGGTGACATTATCATTACCCAGGGAGCTATGGGCAAAGTAAACGAGGCCAACACCAGCTACAGCAGTATTTTGCACGCCAAAGGAAGCATTCATATTCAACACGGGCAAGGGTTAGATATAAAATGCGAAGGCAACCTTAGTATTAGCAGACAACTTGCCTACAGCAAAGTAGTTTGTCGCGGTGAAATGTCAGTGGGGCCGGTTGGAACACCCAATGGCAACCTGTTTTCTTGCAGTATATTTAGCCAAAATAAAATTTACGCCGGAACCTTCGGGGCGGTATCGGGTAGTAATTTAACCATGGATTTCAGTGAAGGTTTTAATACTCTGCTCGCGCAAAAAGAGACATTAGATGAGTTGGTCAAACAGATAAGCCTGAATTTTAAACGCCACGAGGATCGTATGAACATCATCAATTCCAAATCAGTTCCCTTCGATATGCAACAGAAAGTTGACGAAGCCCGGGAAATGTTCAAGCATGAAACACAATTGATGCAGTGGTTGGAACAAAAAATCAGCGAAGTTTCGGCGGCTAAAGATAAATACCAAAAAGATATCATGTTAGTCGCCAATAAACGTATTTACCCCGGGGTAGTGGTGAAATTAAATAATCGCACCTGGCGTGCAGAACGGGAATTTTCAAAGGCTAAAGTGAGTTTCCATAATAATCAGTGGCATTATGACCCTGTCACTTCCTGAGCAGACTCACAATACCTGTTTTTTCATGAAGCTGCTGAGTTCCTTTGCCGCCTGGCTGCCAGGACAATGACTTTCGGTCTGGGTTGTGTAAACTAAAAAATATTTACCACCGAGATCACAGAGATCCACGAGAAACAAAATCACTCTATCTTGATGATTAGTCCCTCTGTGCACCCTTTGTCCTCTATGGTGAGTAGCTGCTTTTGCCGCCTAAATACCACGCCAATGGCTTGGGCTATAGTATAGCGAATGTTAGCTTTTATCTGGCGGATCGGTATCGAGCCGCGCCAACAAACTTGACGTATCCCAACGGGCTCCACCAAGACGCTGAACGTCGCCGTAGAACTGATCCACCAAAGCGGTTAATGGCAAGGTGCTACCATTTTTACGAGCCTCATCAAGGGCTATATTCAGATCTTTACGCATCCAATCTACAGCGAAACCAAACTCATAGTTGCCTTGTAACATAGTGGTCGAACGGTTTTCCATCTGCCAGGATTGCGCGGCACCTTGTGAAATAACCTCTACGACGGCGGCACAATCCAGTCCGGCATTTTGCCCAAAATGTAGTGCCTCGGCTAATCCTTGAACCACTCCGGCAATACAAATTTGATTCATCATCTTTGCCAGTTGACCACTGCCAACGGGACCCAGTAAGCGACTGAATTTTGCATAAGCAGCGATAATAGGCTGAATTTGGGTAAATACCTTTTCCTCCCCCCCTAGCATGATCGTTAACTGACCGTTCTGGGCACCCGCCTGCCCGCCTGATACCGGTGCATCCAAAAAATACTGTCCGGACTGGCCACACAAAGTATGCATTTGCCTCGCGACATTTGCTGAAGCGGTGGTGTGGTCAACTATGATGCTCCCCTTTGCTGCCGTTGCCAGTATTCCCTTATCCCCGCACATTACAGAACGCAGGTCGTCGTCATTGCCAACACAAATAAATATTATTTCAGCATTTTTTACCGCCGCGCCGGGCGTGGCAGCATACTGCCCGACATATTCAGACAACCACTTTTGGGCTTTACTTTGGGTGCGGTTATACACGTTCACCTGATGCCCCGCTTTGCTTAAATGCCCCGCCATAGAATAGCCCATGACCCCTAATCCAATAAATGCAATATTTTTACTCACGACGACTCCTTTAAGTCTTTGGTAATTTCGAAAAAAATGACACTATGATCACGCTACTTCAAAGCGCCCAATTGAGGGCCTCTAGGGTGACATCGGTCTTTATAGTCATTAAATGTAATCCAGGAAATTCTATGTCCGCAAACATATACCAGTTCGAAGCCAAATTAAACAATGGCCAGGTAAAATCTTTACAGGAATATAAAGGTAAGGTGCTGTTGGTGCTCAACACAGCGAGTAAATGTGGTTTCACACCACAGTACGGTGAATTACAAGAACTTTATCAGCAATATCAATCTCAGGGATTTGAGGTGTTGGGCTTTCCCTGCGATCAATTTGGCCACCAGGAGCCTGGAGATAACAAACAAATCGAAGAGTTTTGTAGCTTTAACTTTAACCTCAGTTTCGATTTATTTGCCAAGATTGAGGTAAACGGCCCACATAGCCATCCCTTGTTTACGTTTCTCAAACATTCTGCCCCCGGCATAATGGGTAGCGAAAGGATAAAATGGAATTTCACTAAATTTTTGATCAACAAACAGGGTGAAACCGTCAAGCGCTATGCACCAACGACTAAGCCGCAACACATCAGCCAAGACATTAAGATACAACTCAATCTGTAAGCTCATGAAATTTTTATGAGGAGGGAACGTGTCTGTCTGTTGTTAATTATTGAGTCTAATTACCAGGGGAAATAGAATTGTAGGTCTAGTTATCGAGCGACGTTAACGCTATGAGACGAGTATTTAAAGCTTATTTCGGAGATCTAACTATCGCAAATAAGTGCTGGGCGGATCAACAACTAAGCAGCTCCGAAAGCCAGCACTGCTGAGATAATTGACGGTCAGAGCTATTTAGGAAAATGGCATCTTGTGATATTGGCGGCAGTGAATGCACGCAGCAAACACGTCGGTACCCCTCCCCCCGTTAGCCGTATAAAGTGACCACGGACGGTCAGCATAATAAGCGCAGCTGTTTGAGAACGTGCTCAATAGATAATTCACTGAGGCTCAACCTAACTCTTGCGAATAAAAGCGCAGTTGATGTGTAACACATTGCGCATAGCCATTTGGCAGCGGCCCTAAGCCTGGTTTGATTGTGCATACCGACAGGGGGAGCCATTATGGGGGCAAGGGCTGCCGGCGATTAGTGGATACACATGGCCCAGACAGCACCATGAGTCGAAAAGTAAACTGCTGAAATACAGAGATTATACTTAGAGGCACTAGTGTGTAAGGAAAACCTTGACCATATCAGTTGAAAGGCTTAAGTTTTATAACACTTAAACCGGCACAAAGCATAAACAATGAATGTAGAGTTTATTAACCCGTTTATAACTGCATTAGTAAATGTTGTTGGTATGATGGGGCACACAGAATTAACCTCTGAAAAACCTCAAATAAAAGATAATGTCGTTTCAATGGGGGATATTTCAGGGCTAATTGGTATGGTGGGACAGAAAACTAAGGGGTCTTTATCTATCACATTCGAAAAATCACTGGCACTTCGTATCATGCAGCGCATGCTAGGTGAGAAAAAAAAGCAAATAGATGAAGACGTCATAGATATGATCGGCGAAATCACCAACATGGTTAGCGGGGGAGCAAAAAATGATTTAAGTAAAAAGGGCTATGAGTTTGATATGGCCACTCCTGTGATTGTCTCCGGATCAAGGCATACCATTGATCATATACATGATGGCCATGTCATCATCATCCCTTTTAGTTCTGACTCAGGAAAAGCTTTTATCGAGATTTGCTTTGATTGATTACCAAGCAATGACATCTCTGCTAGAAATTAAAATGTGATAGTTATATGAATAAGGCAAAAAACCTATGTTCAGTGCTAACAAAGTGCTATTCATTTTGGCTATGCTTTTTACGTTTATATCTCTTTTATATTCTTGTGTGAGCGAAAATAAATTAACCTTACGCCTGTCTGTTGTGTTGAAGGCAGTCTTAAAGTGGCACTCTTTTTCAGACTGAGGCTGACATATATTCAGACTCTTCATTAGCGTTGGTTTAATCAAAGCTGGCCTCGGATGAACCAGGTACTTTATCGTCTTAAAATACACCCACTCAGATTCTGAGGGATCCCCACGAATTTAATTAACACCTGCACTCGCTCCTTTAATACCATAAATAAGTTGGGTAATGGCATCAATTAAATGCTGTTT